>Ga0335078_10001630_pt1 | contig 33800 bp, 24 predicted proteins | sample Lox_Sample_32_FD_206711 | JGI IMG/M metagenome (GOLD analysis project Ga0335078, IMG submission 206711) | Soil microbial communities from Loxahatchee National Wildlife Refuge, Florida, United States - Lox_Sample_3.2 | ecosystem: Environmental > Terrestrial > Soil > Wetlands | place: USA...
ACCGCTGAGACGCAGCGATCGTCGAGTAAAGACTTCAAAAGGAATAAAAAGGGGCAGAGAGTTCTCTGCCCCACGTTTTGCTAGCGGGTGCTATTGGGTGACAGCCACGGCTCCGCTAACAGGGCCAGTTGGGTTGTTGTCCGCAAAAGGCGATCCGGGCACGGGAGTGATGCGGCCGTTCTTGGAGTTGATGCGGTAGACGACGATTGCCTTGCTGCCTCCGCAATTGGGGCCGGTTACACCGACGGTGATCAGGAAGCTCCCGGACGGATCGACGCGCAGGATGGGCGCAGTGGAAGTCCCTCCATAGCAAACCGGAGTTGTCCCAACCATCGACAAGGCACCTGTGTTCGGCGCTACGTTGTAGAGGGATATCGTCTGGGCGCCGCCGTTGCCTGCATAAAGATATTGCCCGCTCGGCACCATGGTGAGGGTGTCAGGATCGAAGCCGATCATAGGGTTCTGGCAAGTGTAATCGGGAAACGCGGAACCTTGCATCTGGGCGAGATTCCCTCCCGGCGAACCGATATTGAATCCCGAAATTGCGTTATCGAAGGCATCGGCCGTATAGAGCCGTGTTCCGGTGTTATCCAGAATAATGTCCTCGGGGAACGTGCCACCAGGACATCCCGCAGGCATGGTCAGCGCGAAGGGTGAGCCTGCAATCGGGGTCAGAGCACCGGTGACGTCGTTCACGGTGAAGGCGTCGATGTAGCCCTCGTAGGAGCTATCCGCAACAAAGACATATTTTCCGCTGGGATCGGCGACGATCGCAGTGGGATTCACCTGGGTGGGAAATGGCGAACCCGCAATCGCGGAAAGCGATCCGTCGGTGTTGACGTGAAAGACCGCGAGGTAGTCTCCGGCGGCGTCATTGGCGCCAGCCACGTAAACATAGTGTCCAGAGGGATGCACGGCAACCGCGGTCGCGGTCCGTCCGACTGCAAAGGGCGATCCTGGAACGGGAGTCAGGTAACCGTTCGAGCGATTGATGAAGTAAGCGGAGATGTCGTTCGAACCGACGTTCGCGACGTAAAGGCGATAACCGCCCCAGTCGGGGGATACGCGGTACGGATTTGTGCCAGCAGCAACGACGCCTTGACCGGTCGGGGTCACGGCGCCGGTAGTGGGATTCACGTTCCATCCGGAGACGCCATTCCCTTCCAAAACGTAGACAAAACGCGGTGACGGATAAGTGGTGGTGGATTTACTCGGAATAGAAGCGAGGACTTGGGCGGTCAATAACAAGGAAGTGAAAAACACGACTCCGACGACTGATGGAGAACTCAAGCGGCGCATGGAAACCCCCGGAGGAAACTGATGATGTGGAGCTGACTTACTACATGCAGCATCTACTCTCGCCGGATTTTGCGCTATCGGGCTGAGACCGTACGGTTTCTTGGCTCGATGCTGTACTCAGGAATTAAGGCCCGATGTGCCGAATCAGGACGCGGGGTGGAGGTCTTCATCGACCTTGGATGCGGAAAGGGCAGGGGGTTCGAGGCACTTGGGTATTAAGCAGGCACGAGGAGTCCCGGGTGTCTCTTCCGTCGGAATGAAGACGATACGGCGGATCGTCTAAGAATTGAGCTGCGGAACTCGGAAGTACACACGACGATGCGCTCACGATTTCTTTGGGTATGATTCGGTCCAGAGTTCCCGACGAGGGGCACCTCACGAACAAATATCTTTACGGCAACGGGCTCCGAGGCAAGGGCATCCTTAGTTACGTCATGAACATTCGGAAGCAAACAAGGGAGATCTCCATGCTTAGACGTTCCCTGCGCTATCTTCTATGCTGCGGCGTTGCCGTTCTGTTGTGCACGGTGGCAGTGGCCGACAACAAAGTTTTGGGCGAAGTGGAGTTGGAAGGCGCGACCAAGGTCGAGAAAGATTCCGGCGTGTGGGTGGATGGCCAGTATCTCGGATATCTGAAGGAACTCAAAGGCGATAAAAAGATTCTGCTATTGCCGGGATCGCACGACATCACGGTGAAGCAGGACGGGTATACCGACTTCACGCAAAAAGTGGACGTGCAACCGGGGCAAAAGCAGTTGGTCACCGTCAAGATGGAGAAAGATCCGCGGTACGTAATGCCGAAGGTCTTTTCGGAGATCAAGCTGGCGGTGACTCCGGACCGCGCAGCCGTGTTCGTGGATGGGCAACTTGTCGGGCATGTGGCCGAGTTCAATGGTGTGGCGAAGAGCCTGCTGGTTGCGCCAGGGCATCGGCAGATTACGATCAGCTTGCCGGGGTATGAGAGTTTTCGTACAGATGTGGATTTAGCTCCGAATCAGAAATTTAAGTTGAAAACGGATCTGGTGAAGTCGGCCGTAACGGGGCAGCCAAGTTCGGATTAATTCTTCTCACTACGGAGAGACGGAGGCGCGGAGAAAACAGGTGCTTCCGTGTGACATTAATGTGGGTTAGGCTTCGTCGCTTTCTTTGAGTTTGGAGATCACGCTGAAGTCCTCGAGCGTGGTCATGTCGCCTTTCACGTCCCCGCTGGTGGCGAGTTCGCGAAGCAGACGGCGCATGATCTTGCCGCTGCGAGTCTTGGGAAGCATGTCGGTGAAACGAATGTCGTCGGGCTTCGCGAGAGCGCCGATTTCTTTAGCCACCCATTTGCGCAATTCTTCTTTTAACTCGAGCGTCGGCTTCCGTCCCTGCTCCAAGGTCACGAAAGCGGCGATGGCTTGGCCTTTTAAATCGTCGGGGCGACCGACAACCGCGGCTTCGGCGACAGCTTCGTGAGCAACGAGGGCGGATTCCACTTCCATCGTGCTGAGTCGGTGGCCTGAGACGTTGAGGACGTCATCGACGCGACCCATGATCCAGAAATATCCGTCTTTATCCTTTCGCGCGCCGTCGCCGGTGAAGTAGGCGCCGGGGATTTGCGACCAATATTGGCGAACATAGCGATCGGGATCGCCGTAGATGGTGCGCAACATGCCGGGCCAGGGACGCTTCAGGATGAGGAAGCCGCCGGAACCCTCCGGAACGGGCTTGCCATCAATCGTGACAATTTCAGGGACAACGCCGGGCATGGGGCGAGTGGCAGAGCCGGGCTTGGTTGCAACGGCACCGGGAATGGGCGCGATCATGATGTGGCCGGTTTCGGTCTGCCACCAGGTGTCGACGATCGGGCAACGATCGTGACCGATGACCTCCCGATACCACATCCAGGCTTCCGGATTGATGGGTTCGCCGACGGTACCGAGGAGGCGCAGGCTGTCGAGCTTGTGCTTGTTGGGCCACTCGTCGCCCCACTTGATAAAGGTGCGGATCGCGGTGGGGGCGGTGTAAAAAACGTTGACTTTGTGCCGGTCGATGATCGCCCAGAAGCGATCGGGCTCGGGGAAATTGGGAGCACCTTCATACATGAGGCTGGTCGTGCCGTTGAGCAGCGGTCCGTAGACGATGTAGCTGTGGCCGGTTACCCAACCGATGTCGGCGGTACACCAGTACGTGTCTTCTTCTTTTAAATCGAAGACCCACTTGGTGGTGAGATACGTACCGACTGCGTAGCCACCAGTAGTGTGGACCACACCCTTCGGTTTTCCAGTGGTACCGGAAGTATAGAGGATATAAAGGGGATGCTCGGCGTCAAGAGGCTCAGCGGGGCATTCGTCGGAAGCGGTGGCCATGAGGTCGTGCCACCAGCGATCGCGCCCCGATTGGAGGTTGATCGGGCTGCCGGTGCGCTTGTAGACGATGACGTGCTTAACCGAAGGGCAGGATTTCAGAGCTTCGTCGACGGCGGGAAACAGTTTGACTTCGGATCCGCGGCGATAGGAGCCGTCCTGCGTGATAACCGCAACGGCTTGTGAATCGTGAATGCGGTCGACAAGGGCGTTGGAGGCGAATCCGCCAAAGACGACCGTATGAGGCGCGCCGATGCGGGCGCAGGCGAGCATGGCGATCGGTAGCTCGGGCGTCATGCCCATGTAGATGGCGACGCGGTCCCCTTTCTTTACACCGAGAGACTTCAGGACGTTAGAGAATTTTTGAACTTCGCGATGGAGTTGCTGGTAGGTGAAGGTTCGGATTTCGCCCGGCTCACTTTCCCAGATCAAGGCGGCTTTATTCTTGCGCCACGTTTTCACGTGGCGATCGAGACAGTTGTGGGAAAGGTTGAACTGTCCGCCAGTAAACCATTTGGCCCATGGAGCATTCCACTCAAGGACATTATCCCACTTCTTGAACCAATGAAGCTCGCTGGCTACGCCCGACCAGAATTTCTCGGGCTGTTCGACGGATTCGCGGTAGATGCGCTCGTAATCCTGGAGCGACTTGATGTGTGCGTGCTCGCGAAAGTGATCCGGGCAGTCGAATTTGCGTTGCTCTTGGAGGACAGAGTCAATATTGGTGGCGGGAGCTGGAATGGTTGCTTTGTCAGCCATGGGTCGCCTCGCGGACATTTTACATGGCTTCTCACGGCCGAGAGCGCGGAGAACATTTTCACCACGGAGATGCGGAGGGGCAGAGAAAGCGCCTCCGTGCTCCGGATCAGAATACCGATGCTAGTTTCCCACCCAAGCAAACCCGGCTTAGGTGGGACACCCGTGCCGAGCTTCGGGGTGACGTTACGGGAATGGCACCAGTGTGATGGACGTCACATCCGGTTGTGATCCATGTCTCCGACGTGAAGTCGCTCAAGAGGCATGATTTAGGTATGGCTGAGGAGGGTACGAGCCGCATTCTGCGCGCCGTCAAAACCCAGCCGTAGAAGGATGATCATGAGCCGGAAGTTCAAGACGATGGACGGCAACGAAGCCGTTGCCCACGTTGCATATCGCGTGAATGAGGTGATTGCGATCTACCCGATTACTCCGTCTTCCACGATGGGAGAATGGGCCGACCAATGGGCTTCAGAGGGATTGGCCAACGTGTGGGGAACGATCCCACATGTGGCCGAGATGCAGAGCGAAGGCGGCGCGGCGGGGGCGGTGCATGGTGCACTGCAAACGGGCTCGCTGGCGACGACGTTTACGGCGTCGCAGGGGCTGCTGCTCATGATTCCGAACATGAACAAGATTGCCGGCGAGCTGACGCCGACGGCGTTTCATGTTTCGGCGCGAACCCTGGCCACGCATGCGCTTTCTATTTTTGGCGATCACAGCGATGTGATGTCGTGCCGGGCGACGGGCTGGGCGATGCTCTGCTCGAACTCGGTGCAGGAAGCGATGGACCTGGCGCTGATCGCGCACGCATCGGCGCTCGAGAGCCGAATTCCCTTCTTACATTTCTTTGATGGATTTCGTACGTCGCATGAAGTGAACAAGATCGAGGTGCTGAATGATGAGCAGATCCGGTCAATGATCGACATCAACCGGGTGCTGGAGCATCGGCAGCGGGCGCTTTCGCCGGACCATCCGGTATTGCGCGGGACAGCTCAGAATCCGGATGTGTTCTTTCAGATTCGGGAGACGGCGAACCCTTATTACGCAGCTTGCGCGGAAAAGGTGCAGGCGGCGATGCAGAAATTCGAGAAGATTGTCGGCCGGTCGTATCACTTGTTTGATTACGTCGGAGCGCCGGATGCGGAGCGCGTGATCGTGGCGATGGGGTCGGGGGCGGAGGTCGCGCATGAAGCGGTTGATTATCTGAATGCGCACGGAGACAAAGTTGGGTTATTGAAGGTTCGGTTGTACCGGCCATTCTCGGTGAATCACTTCCTGAGAGCTCTACCGGCGAGCGTGCGGAAGATTGCGGTGCTCGATCGGACGAAGGAATCGGGAGCGATTGGAGAGCCGCTGTACATGGACGTCGTGGCTGCACTGAGCGAGGGAGCAAACGACGGATTCGCGCGGATGAAAGATGTGAAAGTTGTTGGTGGAAGGTATGGGCTGTCGTCGAAAGAGTTCACGCCAGCGATGGTCAAGGCGGTCTACGACAACCTGAAAGCCGACAAGCCGCAGGATCATTTCACCATCGGGATTAACGATGACGTGGGGCACACGAGCCTGATGTACAACGCCGCGTTTTCGACCGAACCCAACGATGTTGTTCGGGCGATGTTTTACGGACTCGGCGCGGACGGGACGGTGGGGGCAAACAAGAATTCGATCAAGATCATCGGCGAGAACACACAGAACTATGCGCAGGGCTACTTTGTCTACGACTCGAAGAAGTCTGGGGCAGGGACGGTTTCTCACCTTAGATTCGGGCCGCAACCAATTCGCTCAAGCTATCTGGTGTCGCAAGCAAATTTTGTCGCTTGCCATCAGTGGATTTTTATGGAGCGCTACGACATGCTCAGCAGCCTCGTGTCAGGCGGAACGTTCCTGCTCAATAGTCCTTATGGAAAAGAAGACGTGTGGGAGCGGCTGCCCCGCGCAGTGCAGGAGCAGCTGATCGCGAAGAAGGCTCGATTCTTTGTCATCGATGCTTACAAGGTAGCGCGGGACACGGGAATGGGAAGCAGGATGAACACGATCCTGCAGGTGTGCTTCTTTGCTATATCCGCGGTGCTGCCGGGAGAACAGGCGATTGAGGCGATCCGGAAATCGATTCGCGACACCTACGGGCGCAAGGGCGAAGAGATTGTTCAGAAGAACATGAAAGCGGTGGACGAAACGCTCTCCCACTTGTTCGAGGTGAAAGTGCCGGCGCAGGCGACGAGCGCGATAGAAATGCCGCCTCCGTTCGCGAAAGAAGCGCCGGAGTTCGAGAAGAATGTGCTCGGTGTGATTTATGCGGGGCGCGGAGACGAATTGCCCGTCAGTGCCTTCCCAGCGGATGGAACTTTCCCGACAGGAACGTCGAAGTGGGAGAAGCGGAACATCGCGCTGGAGATTCCGCAGTGGGACAGCAAGATCTGCATACAGTGCGGCAAGTGCGCGATGGTGTGTCCGCATGCCACCATCCGGATCAAAGTGTACGACTCGAAGGAGTTGGCCGGAGCACCGGCGACATTCAAGTCGACTGAGGCGCGCGACAAAGAGTGGCAAGGGATGAAGTACACGATCCAGGTGGCCCCGGAGGACTGCACGGGCTGTGGGATTTGCGTCGACATCTGTCCGGTGAAGAACAAGACGGAGGCACGACTCAAGGCGATCAACATGGTTCCGCAACCAGCGCTGCGGGCGCCGGAGCGAGAGAACTGGGACTTCTTCCTGAAGATTCCGGAGATTGACCGGCGGAACATCAAGGTTGGCGCGATCCGGCAGCAGCAGGTGCAGCAGCCGCTGTTCGAGTTCTCGGGGGCGTGCTCGGGATGCGGAGAAACGCCGTATCTGAAATTGATGTCGCAGTTGTTCGGTGATCGAGCGGTAATTGCGAATGCGACGGGATGCTCGTCGATTTACGGCGGAAACTTGCCGACCACGCCGTGGACAAAAGATGCGGGCGGACGCGGACCCGCATGGTCGAATTCGCTGTTCGAAGACAACGCGGAGTTCGGGCTGGGATTCCGGCTATCGATCGATAAGCAAACGGAGTTCGCGCAAGAGTTAGTGCGGCGGATGGAGAGCGTGATTGGGGGCGAGTTGGCAACCGCGCTGCTGACTGCGAAACAGAAAGACGAGGCGGACATATTTGAGCAGCGCCAGAGAGTGGAACTTTTGAAAGAGCGGCTGGCGAAGGTGGATTCGCCGGAAGCGAGACAGCTCCTCGCGGTGGCCGACATGCTGGTGAAGAAGAGCGTGTGGATCGTCGGCGGCGACGGGTGGGCGTACGACATCGGATACGGCGGCCTGGATCACGTGATTGCGAGCGGGAGGAATGTGAACCTGCTGGTGCTCGATACGGAGGTTTATTCGAACACGGGGGGACAGTCGTCGAAGGCCACACCGCGGGCAGCGGTGGCGAAGTTTGCGGCAGGTGGAAAATCGAGTCCGAAGAAAGACCTAGGGCTGATCGCGATGAGTTATGGCAACGTTTACGTAGCTAGCGTCGCGATGGGGGCGAAGGACGAACACACGCTGAAGGCGTTCCTGGAAGCTGAGGCGTACGACGGGCCGAGCCTGATCATTGCATACGCACACTGCATCGCGCACGGGATCAACATGACGACCGGCATGCAAGATCAGAAGACGGCAGTCGAGTCCGGGCAATGGCTGCTTTATCGCTACAACCCGGAGAGAGCGGCGCAGGGAGAGAATCCGCTGACGCTGGATTCGCGGACTCCGACCAAGAAGGTGCAGGACTTCCTGGCGATGGAAACGCGGTTCAAGATGTTGACCAAGAGCAAGCCGGAGGACGCGAAGCGGCTTTGGGCAGAAGCGCAGAAGGACGTCGATACACGGTACCGGCTGTATGAGTACTTATCGCAGCGGAAGTTTGCGGAGTCGAAGGCGGGAGACTGATAACGATGCGATCCGAGGTCGCGATTTTTGCGTTCCCGCGTGAGGACAGACCACAGGACGTGCGATTCCCACGCCCCGCCGGTGAAGGCGCGGGGCTTCGGGATGACGCCGAGAGTTAAGGTTTGGTGGAGGAAAAGATGATCGATCTCAGCACGAAGTATTTAGGACTGATCTTGAAAACGCCGCTGGTGCCGTCGGCGTCACCACTATCGCAAGAGATCGACAGCGTCCGGCGATTGGAGGACTGTGGAGCGTCGGCGATCGTGCTCAGTTCCCTGTTCGAAGAGCAACTGCGACAGGAAGGGCTAGAGCTCGATCATCGCCTTTCGGAGCACAGCGAGAGCTTCGCGGAAGCGCTGACTTACCTGCCGGAGCCGTCGGAGTTTCGCATCGGGCCGGAAGGTTATCTGAATCACATAAGAAAAGCGAAGCAGGCCGTGAAAGTTCCCGTGATCGCCAGTCTGAACGGGGCAACGCTGGGCGGTTGGACGGAGTACGCGAAGCAGATTGAACAGGCGGGAGCGGATGCGATCGAGTGCAATATTTATGCGATTCCGAGCGATCTTGACCGCAGCTCGGCGGAAATCGAGCAAGAATATATCGATATCGTGAAAGCGGTGAAGTCCGCGGTGAAGGTTCCGGTGGCGGTAAAGCTAAGCCCGTTCTTCAGCAACATGGCGAATATGGCAAAGCGGCTGGATGAGACCGGCGCGGACGGATTGGTTTTGTTCAACCGGTTTTATCAGCCGGATATCAATCTCGAGCAACTGGAAATCCAACCGAATGTTTTGCTGAGTACGCCACAAGCGCTGCGATTGCCGCTAACGTGGATCGGTATTTTGTTTGGCAAGATTAAGTCTAACTTGGCGGCAACGGGCGGAGTGCATGGACATGAAGACGTCATCAAACTGCTGATGGTGGGAGCGGACGTGACAATGCTGTGCTCGACGTTATTGCGGAACGGGATCAGTCATCTGCGATATATCGAAGAAGGGCTAGCGGAGTGGATGGAGCAGCATGAGTACGAATCGGTTGAGCAGATGAAAGGGAGCATGAGCCAGCTGCGTTGCCCGGATCCCTCGGCGTTTGAGCGAGCGCAGTATATGAAGGCGGTTAAGGGCGTGCAACACGTGATGGTGACCAGCCGCGAGGCGTGGAGAATTTTGACGGGCGATTAGTCTTGTTGTGATTGGTGCTGCACGCGAGATCCTCGCCCCGCAGGTGACGGAGCGGGGGTTCGGCATGAAGCCTGAAGTTTCCCGTTACGAAATCACAGCAGGTCGCGGTAGCGTTCGAGGGCGACGCGGACGAGCTGGCTACGAGTTCGGACGTCGGTTTTTCCAAACAATTGTTGCAGAGTATTTTTGACGGCACTTTCCGAGAGTTCCATCCTGGCAGCGATTTCCTTGTTAGCCAGACCCTGGACAACGAGCTTAAGAACGTCAAGTTCACGCGTCGTGAGGGTCGGGCGATCTTTCTGGCTTCCGCCATTCAGCAGACCGGCGGAGGCATTCTGATCTTCACTGACGTCAGCAATGATGGCCGCGAGTTTTGGGGTCGTTCCCTCCTTGTAACTGGAAAACCAAACCTCGGCGAGGAACGGCTCCCCGTTTCCGCGATGGCCACGACATTGCATCGAGGCGCGAAACTGCGGGCCTTCCTCGGGACGAAGCGCGCGATGGAGTTCGGGGAGAAATGCGGCGATGGGCTGCCCGATGAGCTGTCCATCAGTCGGGCTCATCAGATCGGTGGCGGCACGATTGGCCAACTCGATAAATCCGTTTTCGTTAACGGTCACGATTGCGGCAGGGCTGGTCTCGACCAGCACGTGCACGCGTTGTTGCGACTCCATACTTAGACGGCGGTTCCGGAGGACTTCCGAGATCAGCAGGCCGCAGCCGCAAAGAGCCAAGGCTTCGAATCCAAGCCGAATGTGGGAGTCGGACGGATCGAGATTGCTGAAGCGTTCACTCAGCAGAGAGCAGCCAATTCCGAGCAATACGATGATCCAGCGCGGAAGAAATCCCGCGGCAAGCATGATGGGAAACAAATAGAGGAAGCCGAGAGAAAAATATCGTTTCGTGGCCCAGTCGACGACAGCAATCGCCAAGATAAGGACACCGCTGGCGAGGAGAACCGGCAACCGATTGCGCCGCTCCCAGATCGATCCCAAGCGAAGCATTGTTCTAGCGGAAGGGTGCATTATCGCACGTGGTCTTTCCGTTCGGGGGTAATCAAACGATTAGTCCAGAAGATTAGGGGGATCGCCTCGGACCAAGGCTCATTATCGCAGACGGCACATCATTCCCGCCCAAGGCCAGATCGGCTTTCGAAATCTATGAAGCTGTTCGTCGCGCTAACCGTATTGGCATTAGGGCTGTTCTTCCGGGTGCAGCGTGCCTGGGCTTTTCTTCGGCGACGAAAAACCATGAGGGAAGCCGAGGGGTACGAAGAGGCGCTGTTCAAGTGAGAGACACACATACCATCGTTGAAGATCAGTAGGCGAGTTCTGGGACGAACTCGTCCAACTTACCTTTTTCCAAGACATAGACCCCGGGACCCTGTTGGCCGCGAACCGTACGGCAGAACTCCCCGACAAAGAACCCGGCCTTGATGGATTCTGTGAACGCCCAGCGCGTCGCCTCGCGCCATTCGCGCGCGAGGGATGCGTCCTGTTTTTCAACCGAGAGGATATCGCTAGGAATTTCAATGGCAACCCGCTGACGCTGTAAGGCCGTGGTCAGGTCGGCGCGGTGCGGCTGACCGTGGGCATTGAAGTGGATCAACGGCGAGACGGTTTTTAGTGCATCGAGCATTTCCGGCCGATTGTCTTTGCCTTGAAGGCGGTTTTGCACCCGGCGACTGGTGATTGGCCACTTCACCCAAAGGCGGTCGGTGCTATTGCGATGCAGGACACTGGAAGTCTCCGGACCGTAGAAGTCAACCTTGTACGAGTCTGAAACAACGCCAAGCTTGGCGAAGTTGAGATGAGCGTTCTTGCTTTGGAGAGGATCGAAGGTCCAAGTAATCTCGTGCAGGCGCAAGTCGCCGATGCGGAGGGCGAGAACGCGGTCGCGCTGGGCCAACTTGAGCTTAGACCCGAGTTCGAGATCGCGATAAGGCGCGAGAACGGCGAGCATGTGGGAGTGCACGTTCGGCCTATTGCCTTCGAGGCCCAGCAAACCAAAGGCAAATCCCACTAACCTCGGGCCATCGAAAGCACCCAGCCAGATACTGCCGGATTCGCGGCTGGCGACTGTGAGGGTGAGGGGCATGGTGTCCGAGTCGGACAATCCCCAGACTTCCTTCTCGACGGCTTCGACCTGCTTCAGGTCATCGAAGTTGCGCAGGTCCCGGACGACAATCGTTGGTTTGGCACTGGTTTCTGGCATCTGAAAGCGGGCGAGGAGATGCAACAGGATAAACGTAAAATGGCCACTCGGCAAAGTGTGGTTGCGTGGGGGTTGGAAGGGGAGGAACCAAGCAACAAAGCAGGTAAAAGTTTGTAAAGGGGTTCCGCTCTGAAATTCTCTGGAATAAGATGATTCTGTAGGACTTCTAGGATTATTCGCGATCTGAAGCGAGCAAAAATCCGCATCCCAAATCGGCGTTTTTACGTCCAACCTTTTGGGGCTCCAGATCAGCGCATTTATCTTTTCTCTTTAGACGAGGCATACGAATGAAGATTTCATCCGAGGTAGCAGATCCACGGGAGGCGGCCTGTCGTGCAAGAGCAGTATCGCCCCTGCGAGGAGTTCGCGGCTTACTGATGGCAGCGCTGGTGGCGGGAGTTGCGGTTCTAGCTAGTTGCAGTGGAGGCGACGCGAAGCCGAACTCGGCACGGGCCAACGTAGCCCAGACCGTGCCGGTTTCGGTGGCCCCAGTGCAGCGGCAGGACATGCCTTATTACCTGACCGGTCTGGGATCGGCCTCGGCGTTTTATACCGATAGCATCAAGACCCGGGTGGACGGCGAACTCGTAGAAGTCAATTTCAAGGAAGGTCAATTCGTAAACAAAGGGGAGCTTCTGGTGGTGATCGATCCCCGACCCTACCAAGTTGCGCTGGAACAGGCGCAGGCGACGCTATTTAAAGACCAGGCCAGCCTGAAAGACGCGAAGCTCAACTACGAACGCTATAAAGGGCTATTGCAGAATTCGGGGGCGATGTCGCAACAACAGGTGGATACACAGTCGGCAACGGTCGATCAATTGGAAGGTTCGGTTCGAACAGACCAGGCCACAGTCGATAACGCAAAGCTGAACCTGACGTATTGCCACATCACGTCGCCGATCAGCGGACGGGTGGGACTTAGACTGGTGGATCCGGGGAATATTGTTCACGCAAGCGACACGAACCCCCTGCTGGTGATCACGCAGTTGCAGCCGATCGCAGTAATCTTCACGCTGCCAGAGGATCAGTTGCCGACGGTAGCGCAACACATGGCGAAGAATACGCTGGAAGTCGATGCGTTCAGCCGCGACAATCAAACGAAACTGGCATCCGGAAAACTCCTGACGATCGACAACCAGATCGATCAAACAACCGGAACCGACCGTCTGAAAGCGGTGTTCGAAAACAAGGATAACCAACTGTGGCCGAACCAGTTCGTGAACGTGCGTCTGCTGCTCGAAGTGCGGAAGAATAGCACCGTCATTCCGGCGGCGGCGATCCAGCGAGGCCCGCAAGGAACGTACGTTTTCGTAGTGAATGACAACCACGTCGATATTCGACCGGTCACGATCGCGTTCACACAGGAAAACCTGACCAACATCGCAAGCGGCCTGACACCGAACGAGGTTGTGGTCACGGACGGGCAAGATAAGTTGCAGGAAGGTAGCCAAATCGAGGTACGCGCCCCCGCGACAACGAACGCGAGCCAGCAACCGGCAACTTCCCCGGCACAGACTCAACAGAGACCAAGTCAACCTCAAAGACCAATTACAGGATCTTCTGGCAAATGAATCCGTCGCGAATTTTCATCCTTCGTCCGGTCGCGACTGCGCTGTTGATGGTTGCAATCATGCTGGTGGGAATTGTTGCCTACCAGCAACTCCCGGTGTCGGCACTTCCTGAAGTGGATTACCCGACAATCCAGGTGATGACGTTTTATCCGGGCGGGAATCCGGACGTGATGGCGTCGTCGGTGACTGCGCCGCTGGAGCGGCAGTTCGGCGAGGTGCCGGGCCTGACGCAGATGACGTCCACGAGCTCGTTCGGGAGCTCCGTCATCACGCTGCAATTTGGCCTCGACCAGAACATTGACGTCGAAGAACAGCAGGTCCAGGCGGCGATCAACGCGGCGCAGACGTATTTGCCGAGTGACCTCCCGAATCCTCCGGTTTACAGCAAAGTGAACCCGGCCGACGCACCGATTCTGACGCTGGCGCTGACGTCGAAATCGCTGCCGCTGTCGAAAGTCGAGGATCTTGCGGACACGGCGCTGGCGCAAAAAATTTCGCAGGTCACTGGCGTTGGATTGGTTTCAATCAGCGGCGGGCAAAAGCCGGCTGTGCGTATTCAGGCGAACCCGACGGCGTTGGCAGCCTACGGACTAAGCCTGGAAGATGTGCGGACCGCGCTGGCGGCCGCGAACGTAGATCAAGCGAAGGGCACACTGAATGGGCCGCGGCAATCGTTCACCATCGGCGCCAATGATCAGTTGGTGGCGGGCGATCAATATCGACCCATTGTCATTGCATACAGGAACGGCTCGCCGGTCCGGCTGTCCGATATTGCGACTGTGTTCGACGGTGTCGAGAACACGATGCAGGCGGCGTGGATGAATGAAGACCCCGCGGTCATCATGAACATTCAGCGGCAGCCGGGCGCGAACATCATCAGCGTCGTCGATCGGATCAAGAAACTGCTGCCGCAGCTACAAGCTGGATTGCCTGCCGCGGTCGGTGTCTCGATCCTGACCGATCGAACGCAGACGATCCGGGCATCGGTCAAAGATGTGCAGTTCGAGTTAATGCTCACCATCGCGCTGGTCGTGATGGTGATCTTTTTATTCCTACGTAACCTGCCGGCGACGGCCATCCCCAGCGTGACGGTTCCACTTTCGATCGTGGGAACGTTCGCGGTGATGTACCTGCTGAACTACAGCCTGAACAATCTGACGTTGATGGCGTTAACGATTTCGACCGGATTCGTCGTCGATGACGCCATCGTGATGATCGAGAACATCGACCGCTTCCTGGAGGAGGGCGACTCACCGCTGGATGCCGCGCTGAAAGGCGCGGGGCAGATTGGGTTCACCATCGTTTCGCTGACGGTATCGCTGATTGCCGTGCTGATTCCGCTCCTGTTCATGGGCGACATTGTTGGGCGGCTGTTCCGCGAATTTGCGGTGACGCTGGCTGTAACGATTCTGGTTTCGGCCGTAGTTTCCCTGACGCTGACGCCGATGATGTGCGCAAAGCTGCTCAAGCCCAAAGATGCTTCGAAGCAAAGTAAGTTTTATTTGAAGTCGGAGAAATTTTATACCGATGTGATTGCATTTTATGGCCGAACTTTGAAGTTCGTGCTGAATCACCAGACGACCACACTGCTAGTGACGGTGGGCACGCTGGTTTTGACGCTGTTTTTGTACGTCGTGGTTCCGAAGGGTTTTTTCCCCGTTCAGGATACCGGGGTGATTCTGGGAGTGTCGGAGGCGCCACAGAGCGTTTCATTCGAGTCACTGTCGGAACATCAGCAGCAACTATCCCACATTATTCTGCAGGATCCGGATGTGGCGAGCTTGTCGTCGTTCATTGGAGTGGACGGCACGAACCTTACGCCGAACACCGGGCGCATTCAGATCAACCTGAAGCCGCGCGATGAGCGCAAGGCGACGGCGACGGACATCATTCGCAGGCTGCAGCCGAAGCTGGAGCAAGTGCAGGGGATCACGCTATTCATGCAGCCGGTGCAGGACTTGACGGTCGAAGACCGCGTAAGCCGAACGCAATTTCAGTACACGATGGAAGATGCGGATGCGCGCGAGCTCAACACGCTTGCGACGCAGTTAGTCGACAAGCTGAGAACGCTGCCCGAGTTGCGCGACGTAGCCAGCGATGTGCAATCGGGTGGGTTGGCGGCCGATATCGTGATCGATCGTGACACGGCGTCGAGGCTGGGAATTCTACCGGCGCAGATCGATAACACACTGTATGACGCCTTCGGGCAGCGACAGGTGTCAACCATCTTTACCCAATTGAATCAGTACCACGTGGTGTTGGAAGTGGATCCGCAATTCCAGCAGAACCCGGGCTCGTTCAAGGATTTGTATGTGAAATCGAGTACGGGAACGCAGGTTCCGCTTTCAACATTCACCCAGGTGCACACTACGCCGACATCGCTAGCGGTGAACCACCAAGGGCAGTTCCCAGTGGTTACGATTTCGTTCAATCTCGCTCCAGGGAAATCGCTGGGAGATGCAACCAAAGCGATTGATGACGCGGAAGCGCAGATCAAAATGCCGGCCAGTGTCCATACAGCCTTCCAAGGAACGGCGGCGGCATTTCGAAATTCGCTATCCAGCGAACCATGGCTGATTGTGGCGGCGATCATTACGGTGTACATCGTGCTGGGAGTTCTATACGAAAGCTACATTCACCCGATCACGATTCTGTCGACGCTTCCTTCGGCTGGCGTAGGCGCGATCCTGGCGCTTCTACTGACGGGGAACGACCTCGGCGTGGTCGCGATTATCGGCATCATTTTGCTGATCGGCATCGTGAAGAAAAACGCCATCATGATGATCGACTTCGCGCTCGAAGCGGAGCGCGTGGAACACAAGCCGCCGGAAGAGGCAATTTTCCAGGCTTCCCTGCTTCGATTCCGCCCGATCATGATGACGACGATGGCCGCGTTGCTGGGTGGTCTTCCGCTGGCTCTCGGAACCGGAACCGGTTCGGAGTTGCGGCACCCGTTGGGAATCACGATTGTTGGCGGATTGATCGTGAGCCAGGCGTTGACTCTGTACACGACGCCAGTAGTTTACCTATGGTTCGATCGGTTGGCGAAGAGGTTCGAGCGTTTCGGATTCAAACATCCGACTGAGGAGCCGGCACTGGGCGATTAAGCATGAATATTTCCGCCCCATTTATCAAACGGCCGATTGGAACGTCTTTGTTGACGTTGGCTCTCCTTTTGTCGGGTGCGCTAGCATTCACGTTCCTGCCGGTAGCGCCGTTGCCGCAGGTGGATTTCCCTGTCATTCAAGTCTCGGCCAGCTTGCCCGGAGCGAGTCCAGAAACGATGGCTTCGGCGGTCGCTACCCCATTGGAGCGGCAATTCGGGCGAATCGCCGGCATCAACCAGATGACCTCGGTGAGCCAGTTGGGCTCGACCGGCATTGTCCTGCAATTTGATCTAAACCGGAATATTGATGCGGCGGCGCGCGATGTGCAGGCAGCGATTAATGCGGCGCGTAGCCAGTTGCCATCGTACCTGCCAGGCAATCCGTGGTATCGCAAGGTGAATCCGGCGGATGCACCGATTCTGATTCTTTCACTGACCTCCGACAGCATGACTCTGCCCGCGATCTATGACCAGGGTAACTCGATTCTGTCGCAGAGACTGGCCCAGGTTCCGGGAGTGGGCCAGGTGTATGTGGGCGGAGGGGCGAACCCGGCAGTTCGCGCGGAGTTGAATCCCGATCAGCTCAATAAGTTTGGGATCGGATTAGAAGCGGTGCGCACAGCACTCAATTCAGCGAATGCGAATCGACCGAAAGGCGAGGTTGCGAACGCTGCTAATTCGTGGGCGGTCCAGGATACCGACCAGATCAAACTTGCTGACCAGTATCGTCCGTTGATTGTCGGCTACAACCCGCAAACCGGCGCGGCGGTGCGATTGGAGGACGTGGCCGACGTCCAAGATTCTGTTGAGGATGCCCACATTTACGGCCTCGCGAATGGCAAACGAGCCGTAATTTGCCTGATTTGGCGGCAGCCGGGCGCAAATATCATTCAGACGGTGGATAACGTTTTAGCACTGCTTCCGCAGCTGCAGGCTTCAATTTCTCCGGCAGTCAAGATCGCGGTGATGTCAGACCGCACGCAGACCGTGCGTGCTTCACTGCATGACATCGAAGTCACGCTGGTGATTTCAGTCATTCTGGTCATCCTCGTAGTGTTTGTGTTCTTGCGCACGGTTCGAGCCACGATTATTCCCAGCATTGCGGTTCCGTTGTCTCTGATTGGAACGTTTGGCGTGATGTACCTGCTGGGATACAGCCTGGACAACTTGTCGCTAATGGCGTTGGCGATTTCGACTGGATTCGTGGTTGACGATGCGATCGTGGTGTTGGAGAACATCACTCGCTATCTGGAAAGGGGCATGGAGCCGATCCCTGCGGCGTTCCACGGAGCGCGCGAGATTGGATTCACGGTGCTCTCGATGAGCACATCGCTGGTGGCGGTCTTTATCCCGATTCTGATGATGGGAGGGATTGTTGGACGACTGTTCCGAGAGTTCGCGGTTACGTTGAGCATTGCGATTGGGGTCTCGCTGGTAGTTTCGCTTACGACCACCCCGACAATGTGCGCGCAATTGCTGAAATCTCTGGGAGAGGAAACCCATGGACGGATATACAAGTTCAGCCAATGGGTTTTTGACAGCGTACAAGGCATTTATCGCACTTGCCTGGCTGCCGTGTTGCGGCATCAGTTTGCCGTGTTGCTGATCACGATCGGGACGGCCTGCCTGAGTATTTATCTATTTCAAAATGTCCCCAAGGGGTTTTTTCCGCAGCAGGATACAGGGCGAATTTCTGGGTCGATCCAGGCGGCTCAGGATATTTCGTTTGACGCGATGAGCCGGAAGATGCGGCGGTATGTCGATATCGGGATGAAGGACCCGAATATCGATACGATGATTGGTTTCTGCGGCGGCACGACGGCGATGAACCAGGGACGAATGTTCATTCAATTAAAGCCGCTGAAGCAGCGCAAGCTTACGGCGGACCAGGTCATTATGGAACTAAGCCGGAAGTTCGCCGAAGTACCGGGCGCAACCCTGTACATGCAGAACCAGCAGGACCTGCAAATTGGCGGGCGCGTCAGCCAGGCGCAGTATCAGTACACGTTGCAGGGCGAGGATCTGAATGAGCTAAATGAGTGGGCGCCGCAACTGCTCACGAAAATGCGTCAGCTTCCGCAATTGCGGCAGGTGAATACCGATCAGCAGGACAAAGGACTGGCGCTGAATGTGATTATTGATCGCGACACGGCCTCGCGGCTGGGAATTGCGGCCCAGGACATCGACAACATCTTGTACGACGCCTTCGGGCAGCGGCAAGTGTCGACGATTTATGAGCAGTTGAACCAGTATCACGTTGTCATGGAAGTGGCGCCGGAATTTCAGCAGAGCCCGGACACGCTCGACAACACTTATGTTCGTTCATCGACGGGCAGCATTGTTCCGTTATCGGCTTTCGCTCACTTCGGTCCGGCAAATACTTCCCTTGCGGTCAACCACCAAGGGCAGTGGCCGGCCGTTACGATTTCTTTCAACCTGGGACCGAATGTTTCGTTGGGACAAGCGACCGACCTGATCGAGAATGCGGAGAAATCGATCCGGTTTCCCGCCACGATCCATGGCAGCTTCCAGGGAACCGCGGCCGCATTTAAAGATTCTCTTGCCAACGAGCCGGTGCTGATCATGACCGCGCTTCTAGCGGTGTATATCGTGCTGGGGATTCTGTACGAGAGCTATATTCACCCGATTACGATTCTGTCGACGATTCCTTCCGCGGGTGTCGGGGCATTGTTAGCGTTGAAGATCACGCACAACGAATTGAATGTGATTGGGTTGATTGGCATCATTCTGCTGATCGGATTGGTGAAGAAGAATGCCATCATGATGATTGACTTCGCGCTGGACGCCGAGCGGCGGGAAGGTAAATCACCGAAAGACGCCATCTTCGAAGCCTGCGTTTTGCGCTTCCGGCCGATCATGATGACCACTGCGGCTGCTTTGCTGGGCGCGCTGCCTCTTGCACTGGGAACGGGCACCGGTTCAGAGCTACGGCGTCCGTTGGGCCTCACCATCATCGGCGGCTTGATCGTCAGCCAAGCACTGACCCTTTTCACCACTCCTGTGGTTTACCTCTACATGGACCGGCTGCGATGGCGCAAGAGCCGCAGAATCAGTGACCTGCCCGGTCCGGTTTCGCCCGCCACGAGCCATGCTGACTAAACGGCAGCCCCAATAATCTCACTCTAAAAGCCGGGTGACTCCGGGGGTAAGGTAGCCAATAAGTGCCATTACCTCCGTAAGTTGCCCCGGTTTTTCGCGCTGTTACCATCGATTACAAAGGGGTGAGGGATGAGCAAATTCACCGCAGTCGCGGTCTTTTCCCTCTTGGTGGCAGCGTGCAGCCCGATCGCGTCCGCCCAAGAGAGTTATCAAGTTATCTCCGTCGCTGACGGAGGAAAAATCACTGGCAGCATCAAGTGGAGTGGCCCTCAACCCCATTTGGCGTCAGTTGCCATCACCAAAGATCCTCAGATTTGCGATCCGGAATCGCACAAGACCCGCGACCTGGAGCGGCTGATAATCGGCCCCGACGGCGGCGTAGCGAACACGGTGGTCTACTTGAAAGATGTGACGCGAGGAAAAGCTTTCGATCTGCCGCCCGCGCGCCGATATCTAGACCAGAAGCATTGCCGATATGAGCCACACATTTTGCTGGTTCCGGCAAAGGGATCGCTGCAGATGAAGAGCTCGGATGCGACTCTGCACACGATCCATATGGACGGGGCGGCTACCTACAATCTGCCGTTTCCCTTCCCTGACCAAACCGTTTCCCGCGACATGAATACGCCCGGCCTGGTGAATTTGAAGTGCAACGGCGGCCATACGTGGATGAATGCGGAGATGTTTGTCGCCCCGCATCCTTACTACGCGGTCACGGATGAGAGCGGCAAGTTCGAATTGACCAACGTACCTGCGGGACAATATGTGCTGGTGGCCTGGCACGAAGGCTGGGAAGTCGCCCACGAAGAAGGCATGTTTGACGTGCTGACGGAAAAGAAGGTGCAGCGGCCGGTATTCAAAGACCCCAGAGTGATGGAGAAAAAGGTCAGCGTAAGTCCGTCAGAAGTTACCAGCGTGAATTTCACGCTTTCTGAAAAATGATGAGTGGCGGCGAGTGCGCACCTCGCCGCACGTAGTTTCCCTACAAGTACCTACGTAATAAGGTCATCATAGAGTTTGCTTCGCAGTCTGGACAGCCACGCTTAACATTCTTGCCATTGGTTGTCGTGCGCTATGAAGCCAGCAGCGGGTACGAAGCTAGGCAGGTACGAAATTCTCGCCGAGATCGGTCGGGGCGGCATGGGTGTGGTTTACCGTGCACGCGACCCGAAGATCGATCGCCTGGTTGCCATTAAGACCATCTCCTTTTTTGACCAAGAACTGGAGGATGCCCACGAGACTTTGGAGCGCTTCGTTTTAGAAGCGCGCGCGGCGGGGCGACTATCGCATCCCGGCATCGTGACCATCTTCGACGTCGGGGAAGAGCCTGAGCGTCACAATCCGTATATCGTCATGGAATATGTGGCAGGGTCTTCGTTACGGAAAATGCTTTCTGCCGAAAGCAAGAAAGTACCGCTGGAGACGGCACTTCAACTCACCCAGGAAATTGCGGAAGGCTTGCACTACGCGCATTCGCAGGGAGTCATTCACCGTGACGTCAAGCCATCGAACATTCTGGTCACGAATGATGGGCACGCAAAGATAGCCGATTTTGGAATCGCCAAACTGAATCTCTCGCAATTGACCGTGCCCGGACAACTTTGGGGCAGTCCGGCGTACATGTCGCCCGAACAGTTGAACGGCGAAAACGTGGACGCCAGATCCGACCTTTTTTCGCTAGGCGTCATTCTCTACACGATGATCACCGGATACCGGCCGTTCCAAGGCAATAGCGCCACGACAGTTTGCTTTAAGGTAGTCAATCGAGAACCGATCCCGGCGACCTCGTTCGATGCAGGACTTCCCGCAGCGTTGGACCGCCTCATTGCACAGGCCATGGCGAAAGAACCGACCGAGCGGTTTCAGAGTGGCCGGGATATGTCTGAGACGATCGCACACTTTCTACAGACGCATGAGTTCAAGGAAAATGGCGAGGCGGTGGTCCGGACAACTACGGTGACAGTGGGCAGTGTGACCACGGCCGGAGCATCGCAAACCGGTACGCGGTCTACAAGGAATCAAACCACAAGCTCGAACCGAGTCCTGGTAAATCGCGGAGTCAATGAAGAACGCGCGCTGGTGGCAGCCTTCATTCTGCTGTTGGCCAGCGCCTCGTTTGTGTTGTATCGCGGCCTAACGTCAGTGTTGAAAGAACCGGCTACGCAAACGACTGCTGCGGTGCAAATTCAGGCGGTCAAAGAAACCACCGCACCACAAGTACCAGACATCAGTGAAAGGCCGCCCCAGCCCCCTCCCCGAGTGGGGCCGACCAGAACCATCCAAGCGATTGTGACGGCGAAGGCAATGTTGAGACTGGATATCCAAGATCCGTTTCCGGAGGCGGAGGCAACGGTCTGGATCGATAACCATGAGGTCTACTCGCGCATGCTGCGCGGTGCAGTCGAAAAGCATGCGCTGGTGCTTCGCCAGGTTCGCGGCCACGACTCCGAGACCATTCAGGTGCCCGCCGGCGAGCATATGGTCCATGTCCGGGTGCGAACGCCCGACGATTCCTACGATCAATCGAAGACGATTTCCGGAATCCTGCCCGCCGAGAAAGCGACCGTGTTGGATGTTATGTGCGAAAAGCATGGCTCCGGCCTGACTTTGAACCTCCATTAACCAGTCACGAAGGTTGACGACTCAGGTCATACGGTGTTTGCTGTATTGCATCTAAGAACCTGCCGCATCAAACTGCAGGTGTCTACTTCGCCCGCGCGGTCCGCCATGCGCGGCATTTGATCCAGAATCTCATGCCATGGCCGCTGTACAGTGAGCATCAAAGTAGGAAGATGAATACCCGAATACTGATCGCCGACGACGATGCTGTCATCCGACAACTGCTGCGCCGAATTCTGGAAGAGCAACCGGGCTGGCAAGTGTGCGGCGAGGCGTCGAATGGACAGGATGCCGTCGCGCAGTCGCAACAGCTGTCACCTGACGTGGTTGTCATTGATCTGGCCATGCCGATCATGAATGGATTGCAGGCAGGGCGGGAAATCTACAAGCTTACCCATCGGCCAATGTTGCTGTTGACGGTGCAGGACGTCTCCCCAGAACTGGTCCGCGAGGCGCGGAGTGCGGGTTTTCAGGGCGCTATCTCGAAGAGCAAGGGCACGGAGGTGGTCACCGGGATCGAGGCCTTGCTCCGAGAGGAGAATTTCTTCCAGCGCCCAGACCTGGCGTCTTAGGCAATCGGTACTAGCCCTATCTACTACCTAGCTCGTTGTCAATTCACGCCTTAGCAGCAGCTACTCGGGACAACAGCTACTGCCCTTCTGCCATCCAAGAGGCAATTCTGGCCCTTGTAGGTGGGGAGGCATTGTGTTCATGTCGTCCGCAAGATCAGTCGCAGGAATCGTCTGTCTAGTTGGCATGTTGGCGGCCCTTGCGGGTTGTAACGGCCTCACCTCGGGATCTCCGAACCCTACTGGTTCTTTTCAATTGACGGTCAGCAGCTCCGGGAGCGGGGCAGGAACGGTAACCAGTTCGCCGTCCGGAATCAATTGCGGAAAAACCTGCAGTGCATCATTCTCGGACAATATGAGCGTGACGCTCACAGCGACTCCGGCTTCCGGCTCAGTATTTGCGGGATGGGGCGGCGCGTGCAGCGGCACAGGATCCTGCACGGTGAAGATCACTGCGGCGACTTCAGTGACGGCAACTTTCAATATGGGAACATCGTCACTGACCGTGACCCTCGGCGGAAATGGAACGGGAACCGTCACCAGCAATCCGAGCGGGATCAACTGCGGAACGACTTGCAAAGCAAACTTTAACGACGGCGACAAGGTCACTCTCACAGCGGCGCCGGGAGCGAACTCGATTTTCACTGGGTGGAGTGGAGCGTGCAGCGGCACCGGAGCTTGTACGGTGACAGTGAGCGGCAGTGAGTCCGTGACAGCAACTTTTCAAGCCAACGCCAGCGGGACATTTTCCTTGATGGTAGTTCCTGCTGGGACCGGTACAGGCACGGTGAGCAGTTCGCCCACCGGCATTAATTGTGGGACAGCTTGCAGTGTGAGCTTTCCGTCGGGCACGCAGGTGACGCTAACGGCCAGCGCGGGAACAAACTCTGTATTCGGGGGATGGTCAGGCGCTTCGTGCAGCGGAACGGGAACATGCACAGTGATAATGAATGCAAATACTTCGATCACTGCAACATTTAATTCCACCATCGCGACGCTAACGGTAACGTTAGCGGGGAGCGGAAGCGGGACGGTCAGCAGCACACCATCGGGAATCAGTTGTGGAAGTACCTGTACGGCGACATTTACGGCAGGAACCCAGGTCACGCTAACCACCACCGCGAATCCAAATTCGTATTTAGTAAATTGGGGCGGAGCGTGCACCGGCAGTACCTGCACGGTCACCTTGAATGCCGACGAATCAGTAACGGCGACGATCAACTCGCCTTGGCCGGTCAATCACATCATTTTCATGTCGCAAGAGAATCGCTCACTCGATCACTATTTTGGCGAACTACGACGGTATTGGAAGGACAACGGCTATGCCGATCAGGCATTCGACGGACTGCCACAATTCAATCCGACGCCAGGACCCTCTTCGACGAATCCGGGGTGCGATCCGAACTTCCCATTCCTCGGGCCACCACCGGCTACGTTCCAGGATTGCGTCTACGACGCTGATGCACCCGTCACTTCGTATCACTTGATTACCAAATGTGTCGAGAACCCGAGTCCGTCGTGGAATGAAAGCCACTCCGACTGGAACTACAACGATCCGACGGATAGTACGGGAACATTTTTAGGAGATGGCTTCGTTCACGCGGCCGGGCACGACTCGCGCGACGAATATTTTTACGACAATACGGTGCAATACGACACGAACGGAATTCGCGCGATGGGGTATTACGATGGCGGCAATCCCAACGATTCAAGCGATGCCGGCGATCTGAATTACTACTACTACATGGCGACGCAGTTTGCGACTTCGGACCGCTGGTTTTCTCCGGTGATGTCGCGAACGGAATTGAATCGGGATTTCATGATTGCGGCAACTTCCGGTGGATATGCATACCCGGAGGGAACCAGCCCGAGTGATAGCTCTCAGATTAATGCGACGGTTATTTATCAGTTGCTGCAGAATGCGGGAATCACCTGGAAGATCTACGTGAATACGACGGGAACGCCGTGCGAGACGAACCCGACGCCGCAGTGTTATTACGACAACATCAGCTACGTTCACACGTTCGTTTACGGGCAGACCATCATCAACCAGTATCCGCAAAACATCGTGCCGATCTCGCAGTTCTTTACGGATCTTGCCCAGGGTACGTTGCCGCAATTTGCATATATTGAGCCGGCATCGGCAGCGGGGCTGGATGAGCACGCGGCGGACTATGACACCGATCCACCTTGTTGCAGCGTGCAAGGCGGTGCGAACTATGTTTCGACGTTGATTAGTGGCCCCGGCGGATTGATGAGCAGTCAGTACTGGAAGGATTCGGTGTTCATCTTGACCTACGATGAGGCGGGAGGGTTTTACGATCACGTAGCACCACAGGCGATGCCCAGCCCCGACGGGACTACCAATGCACCGATCGACTTATTGCCGGGAGACATCTGCACCGATGTTACGGGTCCGACCTGCAATTTTGGTTGGACGGGGTATCGCGTTCCGCTGATCGTCATCTCGCCCTTTACGAAGAAAAACTACGTGTCGCATACCGTGGCGGATACGACTGCGTTCCTGAAATTCACGGAGACCCGGTTTGGGCTTTCGAGCATGACACAGCGCGACGCGGCGCAGATAGATATGTCAGAATTCTTCGATTTTGGCAATCCGCCGTGGACGACTCCTCCAACTCCACCGGCACAACACATGGGAGGCGTGTGCTACTTGAACAGCCTACCGTAAAGGATTGCTAGTCTTCGCTGGTCTCGATCTGTTCCGGGGGAAGAACTTTCAGATCGGGATGATCGGAATCCCTCCAGAAGGGCTGGAAGCATTCGCCGCGCTCTTTGGGTGTCCAGTCGCTACCGTCGGCGAAGATAATTCTCGTCGGAAAGAAAATCCAACCTAAAATGCCCTGCTCGATGCTCTGCTGATAGGGCTTCGTTTCCAAGGTCTGCTGCTGGCCCGGACTAAGCTGTTGGCTGGAACTCAAGGTGCTTTGAAAGGGACGCTTCATGTATTGAGGCGCGATGAAGTGCTCGAATCCGAGCGAGAACGCTTTGATTTTCTTTCCACTGGTATTCTCAACGTCCAGTGTGTACTTGTCCGGCTGGTTCCAGAACTTCCCCTCCCTTAATTTCAGCGGACAGGATCGAGTGGGCGGCTCGTAAATCGTGAACGACGCCATCATACCCGCTTCCATGTGGTCAGCGACCTGGCAGTGATAAAGCCAAGTGCCCGGGTTGTCGGCCACCATATCAACAGCGACCATGCTTGCAGGCAATAGCTCGATCACATCGGTGTGGCGTCTACCATCGGTGACTGTTTTTCCGTGCCAGTGCGGCGTGTGGAGATCTTTTTCATTGCCCATTCCCATCAAGTACCAGCGCACTTTCTCGCCGCGCTTCATGACCAGTCCGGGAAGGTTGCCGAAAACGTACCCGTTGATGGCGTGGAACTGACCTTCGTTTTTGCCGCCGAGTTCATCGAAGATCATGAAGGATGTAACGAATTCGCGATCGACGTCCTTAGGTGTACCATCGGGGCGAGCTTTGCCCTTTGCGGTGATGATGATCGGTCCTAATAGTCCTGCATTGGTTTCCTGCGGCTCGTCGAAGTGGGGGTGGTACCACCAGACGACAGAGCTGAGTTGATCGGGACCGGGTCCGCTGCTCTGGTCGGCAAACCAGTGGTAAGTGAAGCGGCCGTTGTGCAGCACTTTCGCGCCCGCTCCCCACGGCAGATAGAAGGCCCCTTCGTTGGCCTTGTCATAACGCAAGCCGTGAGGATGAATATCGTGCGGGGTGCGATCACGGTTCAGGAAATCGACGACGATCTCGTCGCCAACCTCGGCGCGAATGACCGGGCCCAGGATGCCGAGCCACTCGGGCTGCGGTTTACGAACGGTGAAAGTGGCATCGGTGTATTCGATGTAGCGGATTTTCGGCCACTTGGTTCTCTGCGCCCATGGCTGCGGAACAGGGCGACCATAAAGCAAATCGCGGCCGCTGGGGGCGTAGTCCCAAGTCACGTCTTCCGCGGCGATGTAGTAATGGCGTGTAGTCGCTGAGGCGGTAGACACAATGGCCAGGCAGCTAAATACAATCCAAAATACCGGACCATGAAATCGAGGCTGCGGATTGCGACGATGGTCGGGGAAAGCAGCGTTACATCGAGGCAGCACTACTGTCGTTTCCTTTCAGAAATCAGTCGTAAAAGTTTGCTGGCAAACGTGTCAGAGAAACCGAACCGCGCCTTCGCTCGTGAGTAGACATCCACTGCGAACTTATCGAGCCAGATCAGCATGGCTTCAGAAGGCGTGTCCGTAGGACGGGCGCGGTAGTCGGTCGAGCGGACCTGAACTTTGGAATCCTGATCGATGGTGTAGTAGTAAAGAGCAAGGCTCTTGCGCGATTCCCCTTCGGGACAACGCAGGGGCTCAGGAAAACCGTGTAGCGAATTTTGGTCAGTATTGAAAATCAACACATCGTTCAGGAGCGGTGGATATTTCGCAACGCACTGCTTCATTTTCGAATCCCAAAGTTCGATGGCGCCGCCCCATTCGGATTTCCACGTGGGATTCAGGTACACGATCAGGTTCACCCGCCGGCACCAATGCTTGTGATAGTGGTGATGAGAGAAATCAGTATGAACGTTGAGGAATCCACCGCGCGAAGCCTGATGCAAACCGCCGCCTTCGAGGCCTGGATCGGCGAGCAACTTCGGGATACCCGTCACTGTAGAAAGCCACGCCACGAAACGCGGGGAATTTAGCTCATCGGTAAGGAGTCGAAGCGCCGGGGGGAACAAGTCCCGCTTCGCCATGCCCATTTTGTGCTCGTTGTGATGCTTGTATTGGGTCCAAGTTTCGGTGTCGGGAAGCGGAAACTGGCAGGCGGCTTCAGTCGCAAGTTCAGGGGAGAGGAAATCCCGCAGAAGAAGATGAGGGACGGGTTGGTTATTTGCGTAGCGTTTCGCCAGATCTGGCAGGCGTGTTGCCCAGGTTGAATAATCGAACAGTGGGGTCGCATCGTCTAAGGTCTGCAAACAAGACATTAGGGAGGATCCTTTCGGAATTGTCTGATCCGTTCGAGCGGAGCCCCAATATGTAGTTCATCGATCCCCCGAACTGGTTGAAGTAGAGTCTACCAAAGGCAACGGTAGGAATGAATTAATTCACCTGGCACACGAGTACAGCTGGATTCTGATAAGGACAGTTGAGGCCTTTCAGGCCGGGTTGTTGAAGGACGACCCAATTGACGCCGTATTCCACTTTGAGGCGTTCGAAGTCCTGTAACTGAAATTCGCGCCAATGTGCCTGGGCCTGCACCTGGCTCCACCATTCGTCGGCGAGAACGGGAAACATAGAGACGGCACCGGCGTCTTTGACGAAGTCGGCGGTGCGGCTGCGGCGGGCGATGGCACGGAAGCCCTGCTCGTCTTCGCCAACGAAGTCCATGAAACTAGGATTGAGCGCGAAGATCGCATCGTTGGGAGTGTTGTTGCGAATCCAGAGAAAGGCTTGCGTCCAAGGGTTTTTCGGCGCGACCCCGGGCCACTCAATGTGAGCGCTCGCTGGAAACAGTTCGCTTTGAGCCATGAACATTCCCAGGCAAAGTGGAACGAAAAGCACTAGCCATCGCCAAAGGCGACTCTTGAGCACGTATTGACCCAGGAACCCACCGCCAATCAGCAGCATGACAATGTAGAGCAGATAAAGGCAGCGCATCGGTTGGAGGCGAGCCAAGGCTTCGAAGCGAGCCGGGATGTCGAGCACGAGGGCGCCGACCAGATAAATGGCTTCGTATACGATCATCGTGCGACTGAGCAGGTCGACGTTGGACATCTTTCGCGCACGAGCCATCCGGCTAAACCACCAAAAGATTAGAAATGGCGCGATTGCGCCCAGCCATTCATACCATTCCCAGCGTGTGACGTAATGATAGGAATGCGAGATGGCGACATAATGGTAAGCCTGTGGAGGCGGCGCGAAGGTAAGGCCGAATGGAAGAAGCAGGGCGAACATCGAAGACCTGCTTTTGAGAACAATCAGCAAGAAACAGAATGAGAACGCAAAGACTGACATCAATGGATGGATGACAGCGGTGAAGATCAAGAACGAGATTGCCTGGAAGTACTTGCGGTCGAAGGTGCGAACAATGGCAAAAATCGCAGCAAAGGCGACGATGTTTCGCGGATTCGTGTATTGGTCGAGGATATAGAGCGCGGTACCGGCGATCGGCAAAGTCAAGAGAGCGGTGATCAGCGAAACGCCGGCCCAGCGGGCTTTGGAATCATCGAAGCAGCGGGAGGCGAGTTCCCAACAAGCCAGAAGAAACAGAAAAATTGCCGCCAGTTGGTAGATGAACAAAACGGTTTCGAGGTGCAGGTGGCTGGCCCGGACCGAGAGAGCGATCAGGTTGCGGAAAAGCGTCGCGTGAGCGTGCGGCTCGAAAAATTGGGCATTGAAAGGAAAGAGTTCGGGATGAAGCAGCTTTTCGATGCCAGGTATGTAAATTTCGGCGTCTTCGGCCCAGGGATGATAGCCATGAATGAACAGCGCTCCAAGAGTCAGGAGCAAAAGAAGCAACAGATTCTTACGCTTCAAAAAGTGGCTCCGAGAAGAAAAAGAGTATCAGAGTCGAAGCGGGGCCGGAAGTGAGCAAAGCACGGGTTAGAGTCCGCTGGTTCCTGGTCGGATCAACTATTGCGCACAAATAAGAAGCGCCCCAGATCCTCGCGGATCGTGGGACGCCCGAACAGCCCTCCCCCAGAACTGCTCAAGAACAAGGTAGTCTAGATTCGGGACGAGCGTAAATCCCACGATGGTGCCAGCGCGTAGCACGAAGTTCCTATGAAACCAAACTTAACAACACTCTCTGGAGGATGTGGGAGACCGAAAGAATACAGTACAGTAAACGCATAGGAGTTGTGATGCTTACCGATGCGAAATCCAAACTAGCGATTTGGATTGTTGTAGTTACCGTATTCTGGGCGGGATCAAGCGCGAGGATGGCAGGGGAGCAAATAAAAGTGACAAGCCAACCATTTGGAAAAATGCCGGACGGAATGCCGGTGGAAATCTATGAGCTCAATAGTGGCACAGTACAAGCACGGATTACGAATTACGGCGGGATCCTGGTTTCAGTGAAGGTTCCGGACAAGAACGGCAAGGTTGCGGACGTTGTCCTTGGGTTCGACAACCTCGATGGTTATGTCGCCAATAACAATGACCCGAAAGGTGGGGCGTTCTTGGGGGCGACCGTAGGCCGATATGCCAATCGGATCGCCAATGGGAAGTTCATGCTGGACGGAAAAACCTATTCCCTGCCCCTGAACAATGGATCCAACTCCCTGCACGGCGGCCCGCATGGATTCAATAACGTTGTGTGGAAGGCCAAGCCGATTCAGGATGGCGTGGAGTTGACCTACCTGAGCCAGGATGGCGAGGCGGGATACCCGGGAAATCTATCGGTCACTGTTCGTTACACTCTGGTCAAGTCTGATTTGAAGATTGAGTATTCAGCGGCGACCGACAAAGACACTGTCCTGAACCTCACCAACCATTCTTATTTCAATTTGGCGGGACAAGGTCAGGGAGACGTCCTCAAGAATGAGCTGACGCTGTATGCGTCGCGGTTCACGCCAGTGGACGCAAACCTGATTCCAACCGGCGAGCTGAAACCCGTGGACGGCACACCGTTCGATTTCCGCCGGCCGATGGAAGTGGGCATGCGAATCGATGCAAACGATAAGCAGCTAGAACTGGCCCATGGCTACGATCACAATTGGGTGCTTGACAACAAGGCGGGCGGTGTCGTCGAGGCTGCGGAAGTTTATGAGCCGACCAGCGGCCGCGTGCTCCAAGTGCTGACGGATCAGCCGGGTGTTCAGTTCTACACGGGAAATTTTTTGGACGGATCAATCAAGGGAAAGGGTGGAGTTGCTTATCAGCGACGAACGGCGTTATGCCTCGAGACGCAGCATTTTCCAGATTCTCCCAACCATCCCAGCTTTCCGACGACTGAATTGAGGCCGAGGGAACGGTATCACACGGTCACGGTGTACAGTTTTTCGGCGCGCTGAGGCATGATCGATATCACCTGCAGCGCTCTTTTGTTCGATCTGGACGGCGTTCTCATTGATTCTACGCGGGCGGTGAACCGCGTGTGGAAGCAATGGGCGCTCGAACACGGATTGAATCCCCACAAGGTAATCCAGCATGCACACGGACGGCCGAGCATCGACACGGTGCGCGAGTTTTTGCCGGGGGTCGATGCGGAGCGCGAGAATCGTAAAGTTGAAGCGCAAGAGATTCGCGATGTCGCGGATATCGTCGCCTTCGAGGGTGCTCAGGAACTGCTAGGCTCCCTTCCCGCAGACCGGTGGACAATCGCGACCTCTGGCACAAGGCCGTTAGCGGAAGCGCGACTGCGCGCGGCGGGACTAGTCATACCCGCCCGTATGATCACTGCAAGCGATATCACGAAAGGCAAGCCGAACCCGGAGCCCTACCAGAACGCAGCAGCATTGCTGGGATTCAATACGGAGGACTGCGTCGTGATTGAAGACGTGGTCGCGGGAGTGAGAGCCGGGAAGGCCGCAGGCGCTCGCGTGATCGCGGTAAGAACGACGGCATCAGATGCCGACCTATGCGCCGCGGGAGCAACGTGGATTGTGGATGGATGCAAGGCAATCTCGGTGGCGGGAAAAGCGCAGAATCATCTTTTACTCAGGCTCACAATCGACAGGAACTAGGCATGGTAGTAGGTCGAATGATTCACTACAGTGGTTATTATTCATAACTCACCATTCTTGCCCGGCATCGAACGTGCATTCGATACCGGGCATTTTTGTCTTCCGTTGCCGTCTGTTGCAAAAACTATCTGCTACTTTGCGGCCTGACCTACGACGAACAAGACACCGTCGTTCTCGGTATAGATCTTGCCGTCGCGTCCGATCGCGATGGGCGTGTAGGCTGCGCCAACGGCTGACTGCAGGAAGAGCTTCCCTTTTAAGGTGCCACCCTGGTTGATGACATAAACGTTTCCGTCTTCGCTGTCAGCGTAGGCGGTGCCGTTCTTGTCGACCGCGGGCGCGTTCACGCACCACTCAAAATTGGTGGGGCTCTTGAATTGCCACTCGATTGTCAGATTCGAATCCAGCTGCGAAATGTAAAAAGGGCCACCCGTGTCGTAGTGGTTGTCCTTGGTAATGATCGAGTAGGTGCCGTCATGGCTATAGACGGCGGGCGTATCGTCCCATCCGAAATTGAAGTTCGCCAGGTACTGTCCGGTGGAACTGAATTTGATCATGCTGCCGCGATCGCTGGTGGGCGTGAGCACACCATACAATACGCTGCCGTCGGGCAGAACCACGGGACTGGCGGAGGAAAGGTCTGTGATCGAACCTTTAATCTTTCCGTTATTCACGGTCAAGGAACTCTGCCACTGCGGCGTGAGATTGGAGTTCACCGCGAGCATAAAGGCATTTCCGGAATTAAGATGAGCGAGACTGGCGGTGTAAATGGTTTTGCCATCGGAGGAGATGGCGGGCGCGACATTGATTCCTGGCCGCTGCGAGCCGCACCCCGAGCAGCTCGCAGGAGCGAGCTTGGAATAGCTCGCGATTCGAACTTGTCCGGCAGGAGCGATTCGGATCAGCCACGCTCCGCGAATGTCAACGCTCCACGGATTAGTCGGATCGAACTGAATCACGTTGTAATAAAGGCTGCCGTTCGCGTCGATGGTTAGGGGGCCTGAGACGTAACGATTAGTGTCAATGGATCCAAACGGATTGAGTTGCGTGACCAGCGATCCATCTGATTCGTTAACCTGGTAGACGGTGCCTCCCGCACCAGGCACATAGACAAAGCCGTTCCACAAAGCAGCGTGGAAGACCGGTTCCCAACCGGCAAGGCCGTCGAAATGATTGCCGCCGGAGTCGGTATTGGGCTCGGGTTTCCAGTCGCTCTGAAAGTTCCACGACTCGACGAGAACTCCGCTCTGCCAAGTGAATGCACGCTCATTCCAAATCTCGTTATTCCACGCATCCGGTCCGCACGGATAGGGACGACCCGAGCCCGGTGGATTGCACGGAACATAGTTGCCGGTCTTGAATTCCATCAACACGTTGTTGCCGTCGACCAAGGGAACCTGATAGTGAGCGAGTAACTCGCCGCCTTCCTCCGCTTTTTCCTGAGAAATGAACGGATCGTAGGTGATGTCGGCCAGTTTCTGCGTGGGACTCTGACCGCGGACCGGAATCGCGCTGGTGTGGAGAGACGTGCGTCCCCACTGCGGCCAATCGGTGGTGGCCGCAGCGCCGGCCGCATGCAGCGCCGTCCACCCGATGAAAGTCAAACAGACGAGAGTTGCCAAAATTCGAAGTGTGCGCATCAAGGTCATAGCTCCGTTGTAGCTCCCCAGGGGGTTAGAAAACTTCTTAGGACGGGTTTTCGCCGTATCAGTTGATGTTCAGAAAGATCACTCTTTTACCGGTAATCCACAAGCCGAACCACGATACACCGAAAGACCGAAATGCCGCTACCAGCAAGGCGAGCAAGGTGCAACATTTTACGTTCTGATGACAAACTTTACAGAGCGATACGTCGTACAGATTCCAACCCAGAGGGATAGCACGGAATCGCCCTCCAGATTCTCCATTTGTTTCTTCGCCGCGTGATCTCCATGACTGAAATGAGGTAGACTACCGGAACGAAGTCGACTGCGGGGGTGTACCATGGCTCCGTTCTCCTCTACTCGCCTTCTCTCCATATTCTCAATTCCACTTTCAGTCGCGGTTCTCGTCGTGAGCGCTTTCGCTGGCTCTTCCGCGGAAGTGATCTATCGGTTTCAGGGCGGCACGGACGGTTACTATCCCGCCGGCACATTGCTAGAGGACGGCGCAGGCAATCTTTATGGAACCACCTCCGAGGGAGGCACGCCCGGGCAATGTGGCGGTGTCGGGTGCGGCACTGTTTTCAAATTATCGCCGCCCTCCAAGGCTGGCGATCCGTGGGTCGAAACCGTGCTCTATCGATTTCAGGGCGGCAGCGATGGTTCGGCTCCGGGATCCGGCTTGGTTGCCGATCAGCGAGGAAATCTGTATAGCAGCACGGCTGCCGGGGGCGGCTTACGGATTGGGGACGATCTTTGAATTGGAG
>Ga0335078_10001631_pt1 | contig 33788 bp, 26 predicted proteins | sample Lox_Sample_32_FD_206711 | JGI IMG/M metagenome (GOLD analysis project Ga0335078, IMG submission 206711) | Soil microbial communities from Loxahatchee National Wildlife Refuge, Florida, United States - Lox_Sample_3.2 | ecosystem: Environmental > Terrestrial > Soil > Wetlands | place: USA...
TAATCGGAGTTGGCCACATATTGAACACCCGTGATATCACCGTATCCCAGGTAAGGCCGGTAGGGGTTGGGGTCGCCGCCGCAGGCCACGTTGAACTGGATGCCGGCGGCGCCGGTGGGCGTCACTCCGTTCACCGTGCCGCTATTGCAATCCGCGGCAGTCATGGGCTGTCCGGGCTGGTAGGGGTTCTGGGCCTGCGTGATGGGCGTCAACTGATTGATGTCGCTCTGTAGCGCGAGGTGGGTGCCCTTGCTGCCGACATACGCGACCGTAAGCACCGTGCCTTTCATAAGTTCGCGTTGGATGTTCAGATTCCTTTGCTGCACGTAAGGCCACATCGCGTGCGTCGGAACGGACTTCACACCCAGCGGAAATAGCAGGCCGCCGCCGCCGATATTCGTATATCCAACAATGTTGTATTGCGTGGAAGTAAGCACATAAGGCGGGCTGTTCTCGAGACCTTCCGTGTTGCCTTCGTTGCCGTTGGTGTGCTCATAGAAGATCCCGTAGCCGCCGCGCAGTGAGGTCTTGCCGTCGCCGAAGGGGTCAAAGGCGAAACCCACGCGCGGGGCGGGATTGAAGAGGTGGTTGCTCATGCAGCCGGCCGGAACGCCGTTGGCGCCGCATTGCACCAGGCCGATGTAGGGATTGCCGCTGCCGGGGATAATTGCGCCTTCCTGCCCGGTAATGTTGCCGGTGGAGTCTATCTGAGGCGCGGCCGACAGGCTATAAGCGCCCGGGTTGAAGTTATAAGCGTGCAAATACTTCTCGTGGTAAGTACCGAACAGGCTGAGCCGCAGGCCCAGGTTTAGAGTAAGACGCTTCGTGACATGCCAGTCATCCTGGAAGTATGGCTCCACGATCTTGTAGCGATTGTAATACTTTACTTTTGTATTCGTCTGCGAATAGGCGGCGATGTCGCCCTGTAAGAGATCGGCAAAAGCATTGCCTGTACTGACCGGAGAGGTCTGGTCGAAACTCAGAACTCCTTGAAGGTAGGGGCTGTTGAATTCGTTCTTTTCGGCGGCCACGAAGTAGACTCCGATGAACATGTTATGGCCGCCGACGATCTTGCTCAACTGGTCCTTCAACGTATAGGTGGGATTAGCGTTGTTCCAGGGGAAGTAGCCGCTATCGAGGGAGAACCCGCCGGTGTCGTAGTTCACGCCGCCACTAACACTGACTGCCGGCAGCAAGCCGCCGAAGCCATTGTTATACAGGCCTGTCATCGTCATGCTGGCGGGGCGTTGGGCTGGACCGAGGGCGGTCAGAAAGATATGGTCGGTCGTATAGCTGAAAGTGATCTCGTTCAGCAGAGTGGGCGAAATGTTTGCCGTGAGGTTGGCGACCGCGCTGACTCCCGGTCCCACGAAATCCGTGCCGATCGTGGGGAACGAAGCCCCGTTGCCCCACAAGGGTGTGGGAGTTTGGGTGGCCCAGGAATCGTGAATGAACCGCCCGAACACGCGGAGTTTGTCGCTGAAGTTGTGATCCACGCGGATCAACTCCTCGCGCCAGTGCGTGAACTGCGAGGGCGCCGCCTGATAATAGGCGGCTCCGGCGACCAGAGCGTTGGGCTGCGGCAGCAGCGCGAGGATGGCTTTCGCGTTAGGATCGATGGGCACCGTGTTGTTCGGGAAATAGGCTTTGGTGGCCGGATTTACGGGACAGTCCGGAAAGTTGACCTGATCGACCATGGCGCCGGCCGCCGGGCAGACATCCGAAAAGTTCCCCTGCTGCTCCTGCGCCGAGGGCAGCGGCTGGCTGAAGGTCTGGCCGGGAACGATTTCCCGCCGCCATTCCTCGGAGAAAAAGAAGAAGGTCTTGTCTTTATTCGTGTTGTAGAAGTGTGGAATATAGACCGGGCCGCCGATGGTGTAGCCGAAATCGTTCTTCTTGTAGTCGGGCACCGAGTCCTGGAAGAAGTTGCGCGCATTGAAGTCGTTGTTGCGGACGAACTCGAACAGGTCCCCGTGAAAGTCCTTGGTGCCCGACTTAGTGACGGTCTCGATGGTTCCCGAGCCGTTGCGTCCGTATTGCGCGCCGTAGTTGGAAGTCATCACTTTGACTTCGGCAATCGCGTCGATGTTCGGATACACGTTCAGCGTCTGGTTGCTGCCGTTATCCATGGTGTCGCCGCCATCGATCTCCCAATTGTTGTTCTCGGTGCGGCCGCCGTTAATGCTCATGCTGACGTTGCCGTTCACGCCGACGGTGCCTTCATCCTGACCGGTCTGGTTGCTGACGCCGGGAACCAGCGTCACGAGTTGGGTGAAGTTGCGGCCGTTCAGGACGATCTGGTTGATTTCCTTCTGGGTGACGATGCCGGAGACTTCGGACGACTGCGTTTCCACCTGGGCGACCGCGGTGCCTTGAACCGCGACCTCGGTGGATACTTCGCCGACCTGCAGCGCGGCATCCACGCGGGCCTTCTGGCCGATGCGCAGGATGATCCCGGTAGCGTCGTAAGTCTTAAAACCCTTTAGCGAAATGCTGAGATTGTACACGCCCGCGGTCAAGCCGGCCACCAGGTAATCGCCGTCGGCGTTGGTGGTGGTTTTCAAAGAGACGGCCCTCTCCGGACTGACGACCGTAACCTCCGCGCCCACTACGACCGCGCCGGTGGCATCCCGAACAGTTCCGGTGATGGAAGCGCTGTTCTGCGCAAATGCCGCCGCGCAAACGAACAGGCAGGAAGCGAGCACACCTGCAATCCTATGAAGCATAAACCGACCTCCTGTAGTGAAAAACATCTTAAGCCCTATCGCGCGCCCACGCAAGGGGAATCGAACGAATTGTTAAACTGTGAGCAGTGTCCCGTTCCGCTCGCGAGATTCTACTTGTGTGCGCGGCATTATTTGCGTCGCACGCACACGCCGGCCAGAGAGCCAATTCCGAGGATGCCATCCGGAACGCCTATCAAGCCGGCGAGGAGGCTCTCCGCGGCGGCGATCTGGACGGGGCCGCCAGGCGATTCCTTCAGGTGCTGGCGCTGGCGCCGGCGGATATCGGGGCGCGCTCGAACCTCGGCGTGGTCTATATGCGCCAGAAGAAGTGGAAGGAGGCGCTCGCGGAGCTGGAGGCCGCCCGCAAGCTGGCGCCGCAGGTTCCGGGGATCCGGCTCAACCTCGGGCTGGCGTACTACCGGCAAGGCGAGTACGCCAAGGCGATCCCGCCGCTCGAATCCGTGATCGCGGACCAGCCGCAGTCGGCGCAGGCGCGGCGTCTGCTGGGCCTCTGCTACTTCTTCCAGGAACGCTACGCGGACGCGGCGCGTGTCTTGGAGGCGGCTTGGCCGGACGCCAACAACGACCTCAGCTATCTCTACGTGCTGGCCATCGCGGCCGGGGATTCGGGCGGCCACGCACTGGAAGAGCGGGCCCTGGCGCGGTTGCTCGAAATCGGCCAGGATTCCGCCGAATATCATCTGTTCATCGGCAAGGCGTATCTGACCCGCGAGGATAACGACCAGGCGCTGGCCGAACTCGAACGCGCCGACGCCGCCAACCCGAAGCTGCCCTTTGTGCACTACAACCTGGGCATTGTCTACCGGCGGAAGCGCGAGTTCGACAGAGCCAAAGAAGAGTTCTTGAGAGACGCGGCCCTGGAGCCGGACGTGGCCTACAACTACGATCAGCTCGGCATCGTCTCCCAGATGCTCGAGGATGACCGGGAAGCCGCACGATACTACCGCGAGGCGCTCCGGCGCGATGCGCGATTGGGAACCTCCTGGTACGGCCTCGCCAAGATCTACGCCAAGGAGAAGAAATACGGGGAAGCGTTGCAGGCGCTCGATTCGGCCGGCGCCATCGATCCGAAGAGCGCCAGCGTGCATTACCTGCGCGGGCAGATCCTGATGCAACTCGGGCGCCGGGCCGAAGCGAAGCTGGAGATGGCTACGGTGCGGCGGCTCAAGCAGGAGTCTCTCGATAAGATCGAGCAACAGGTCACCGGCGGCGCGTATCACGATCCGCAGCTTGCGCAGTAGGCGGTGGGCGCGGGCTTGCCGCGCCACGGGCGCTGGCGGACGGAGAACAGCTTGCCGCCGCTTTGCTCGCGGCGCACTCCGGCGCTCGCCGTATGCGGCATGCACGGGTTGGGTCTGCCGCCGGGAAGCTCCATCGCGATCGAATCCTATTTGGACGCGCGCCGAGCGGTTCAGCCCGCGCCCTTCCGAGGCGATCCGTCAGGCTCCGGTTGCGGCGCGTCGCGAGTCTCAATGGCCAGCGCGCCGGGCCCGATCACGCGCGCGGACGCCCAGCGCGGATCGGCGAATCGCTGCGGCGACGCGGTGAGCACAATTGGAAAGCTGGCCTCGTCCGCAGGCGCTTCCGGCGGTTTTCCCGGCTTGTGCGCGACCAGCGCCAGATATTTCAGAATCGTGTAGATGTCGCCTTCTTCCGGCAGGCGGAAGTCGAAATCCTGCGTGCGGAAATGGACGGAGGTGGCTTTGCCCGCCAGCCACCAGGCCACGAAGGCGCAGCAATTCACCGCCTGCTCGAACCACTCCTCGAAACCGGGTGGCACATCCAGATCGAGAAATATCTCGACGGTCTGCTCCTGCTCGCGGGCGAACTCGCGCACCTGCAAGCCGCCTGTGTGGGCCGTGGCTTTCCAATCCACGTGCCGCGCGCTCTCGAAGGCCTCGTACGGGCGGATGCGGTAGAAGTCCCGGCCCAGGCCGCGGTAATGCGTTTCGATCTCGCCGGCCAGGTCGGCCAGGAGATCTTCGAATCCGGGCTGTGCGTCGATCGACGGATAAATCACAACCTCGCGGCGTAGGATCACACGCGCGGTCTTCTCCAGGAATCCGAACGGGAACTTGGTATGAAATGCGAAGCGGTTCTGCTTATAGGCGCCCCGCCGCGCGAAACGCACTTGCACGGTCTCCTCCAGAGTGGCGCCCCCCGGGATCACCGGAAAGTAGACCGGCGATTGCAGCACCGGCGGCGCGTCCTGCTCCGCGCCCACCACGTGAATCGAGAACGAGGGCATGAAGAACTTCAGATTGCGCACGTACAGTTTGGCCGGAATGGTGCGCCCGGCGGAAACGTGCTCCGGCGCCAGAAAATCCAGCTCCAGGCCGGCCAGGCAGAGGCGGCTGATCAATCCCGACACCATCAGGGTGGACAGCATCGTCGCCAGGATGAGAAAAAGCAGGTTGTTGGCCGAGGCTACGGCGGCGAGGCCCACCATCACGATGGCGGCCGTGAAAAGCACGCCGCCGCGCGTGACCTTATAACGTATCCGCCGCAGCAGCAGATGCCGGATCTGGGAAAAGCGCGCCCGCACGATAGCCGGCCCAACCAGGGCCCACCTCTGTTGTGTCACAATCGAGGCTTCCATGTCGAGTGCCGGGACTTCGGGCGGAGCCGCCCAGAACGGCGTGCATCTCAAGCGCGCCTTAGGACTTTGGGATCTCGTATTCTACGGGATCATCCTCATACAGCCGACCGCGCCCATGCCGCCGTTCGGCGTCGTAAGCCAGGTGGCGCACGGGCACGTCGTCACGACCGTTCTGATCGCCATGGTGGCCATGCTCTTCACCGCCATCAGCTACGGACGCATGGCGCGCGCCTACCCCAGCGCGGGCTCCGCTTACACCTACGTGGGCCGCGAGATCCACTCGGGACTGGGTTTCGTTACCGGATGGAGCCTGGCCATGGATTACATCCTCAATCCCATCATTTGCACGATCTGGTGCAGCAAGGCGGCCATGAACCTCGTGCCGGAGATTCCTTACGCGGGCTGGGCCGTGTTCTTCGCGCTGCTGTTCACCTTGTTGAACCTGCGCGGCATCAAGGCCACGGCGCGCACCAACGAGGTGCTGGTGCTGGCCATGTGCGTGGTGGTCCTGTATTTTTTCATCGCGGCCGTGCGTTACCTCATGCACCAGCATGGGGTCTCGTATACGCAGCCGTTCTACGATCCGCACACCTTCAGCCTGGGCAGGATCTCAACGGGCACTTCGGTCGCGGTGCTGACGTACATCGGCTTCGACGGCATCTCTACGCTCTCGGAAGAAGCGCACAATCCGCGGCGCAACATCCTGCTGGCCACCGTGCTCACGTGCGTGATCACCGGCGTACTGGCGTCGGCCGAGGTCTACGCCGGACAGTTGGTGTGGCCCGATTTTCGGACCTATCCCGACGTGGATACCGCGTTCTCCTACGTGGCCGGACGCGCGGGTGGACCGCTGCTTTTCCACGCGGTGAATATCACGCTGCTGGTGGCGACGATCGGCTCCGGCATGGGATCGCAACTCGGCGCCGCCCGCCTGCTGTTCGGGATGGGACGCGACAATACGATTCCGCGCGGCTTCTTCGGGGCGATCGAATCCAAGCATGGCATTCCGCGGAATAACGTGCTGTTCGTAGGCGCGCTGGCGCTGGCCGGTGCTTTCGCGCTGACCTACGAACTGGGCGCGGAACTGCTCAACTTCGGCGCCATCATCGGATTCATGGGCGTCAACGCGGCGTCCTTCATTCACTACTTCGTGCGTAGCGATCGCAAAACCGTCGGCGCATTCCTGCCGCCGGTGTTGGGCTTTGTCTTCTGTCTCGCGATCTGGACCAGCCTGCACAGGCCGGCGCTGGTGGCCGGAGGCATCTGGCTCACGACGGGCATCGTCTACGCGGCTTTCAAGACGCATGGCTTCCGGCAGGCCATTGTGTTTTCCGATCCGCCGCCGGAATAAATGTCGCTGGAGACCACTCCCCGACGGCTCTGAAACGGACCGCGCGCGTCAACCCGGTGTCGTTGCGCGCGATTTCCTAGCCTGGGAGTTTCTTGAAAAAGGCGCGGAGCCGCTTGCTGCGCGCTGCTCTCAAACGGAGCCTCGATTTCGCAACAACCCTCAGAGCCGCGACCATGAGTGAGTGTCCGCATGGCCCTGCGGGCCACCAGAGGCAATGAAGACGCGCTTGAGCCGGCACAACGAAATCGAGGTGTTCGACTGCGTCTTCAACGGAGTCCCTATGGCCCGCTGCGGGCCGCCAAACGCAATGAAGACGCCCTTGAGCCGGCACAATGAAACAAGGTGTTCGATGCGTCTTCAACGGAGCGGTCCCAGGGCGCGTGTTCCAACTCCTAACCTAGTAGGCCCACCGCCACAAGCTGGCGCCCGCCGTGTAGCCGGCCCCCACAGCCGCGAACATCACCAGGTCGCCCTTCTTGAGCCTGCCTTGCGCGATGGCATCCCGCGTCGCCAGAGGCAAGGTCGCCGAGGTCGTATTTCCGTAGCGGTCGATATTGATCAACACCTGTTCCGGCTTCAAGCCCAGGCGCTCCGCGGCGCCGGTGATAATCCGCCGGTTCGCCTGGTGGGGGATCAGCACGCTGATGTCGGACGCCTTCAGGCCATTACGGTCGAGCACTTCGGCGCAGAGTTCGTACATCTTCTTGACCGCGTATTTGAACACCTGCTGGCCCTGCTGTTTCACAAAGTGGAGCCGCTTCTCGACCGACTCGGCGGAGGCCGGCATGCGGCTTCCGCCAGCCGGCATGCACAGGAACTCGCCGCCCGAGCCGTCGATCTCGCCCACGAAGTCGATGAAGCCGGCGCCGTCGTCGGATTCCCCGGCCGGCTCCAGCAGCATGGCGCCCGCGCCGTCGCCGAACAGTATGCACGTCCCCCGATCCGTGTAGTCGATAATCCGGCTCATCGTATCCGAGCCGATCACCAGCACTTTCTTGTGCATACCGGACGTCACCAGCGACGCTCCCACGGTCAGGCCGTAAAGAAAACTGGAGCAGGCCGCGATCAGGTCGAATCCCCACGCGTGATGCGCGCCGAGCCGGTCCTGGATGATGCACGCCGTGGAAGGAAACAGCATGTCCGGAGTCACCGTGCATAGCAGTATGGCGTCCAGCTCCGCTGCCTCCACGCCGCGGGCGGCCAGGGCGGCGCGGGCGGCTTCCGTTCCCATGTCGGATGTAGCCACCTCCGGAGCGGCGATGTGCCTCTCGCAGATTCCTGTGCGCTCCACGATCCACTCGCTGTTGGTATCGACCATTCCCTCTAGGTCTTTGTTGGTGAGCACGCCTGGAGGTACGTAACAGGCGAGCGAGCTGATTTTGACTCTGGACAAGTTTCCTCCAAGGTCCCAGACCTTGATCATGTTAAATTGTTGAGAAATGCAAGACCACGGCTCGGGTCTGGCCGTCTCCGGACTTCAAAGCGCTTTGCTCTTCGAAAGCCCGCAAGAAATCTACGCCCGCGTCTTCCGGGACGTCAAGCCCCGCACTCCGCTGCCCGATATCCGGGTGGAGTTCTGCCGTTTCGCGAACGCCGACAGTTTTATCCGCCTCGAGGCGGGGACGATTCATGTACGTATCTCGGATCTGCTGGAGGGAGCCCCAGCCCCCATCCTGGAAGCCCTGGCCTATATCCTGCTAGGCAAGCTCTTCCGCCGCCAAATCGCCCGCATCTACGCTCACCGCTACCGCCTCTACCTGAACCGGCGGGACGTCCGGCGCCAGGTGCACCTGGTGCGCCAGATCCGCGGCCGCAAGTACGTCTCCGGGCCACAAGGTAGCCATTATAACTTGGAGGCGGTCTTCGAGGCGCTCAACGCCGGGTATTTCGAAGGCATGCTGGCGCGGCCCCTGCTCGGGTGGAGCCGCGGAGCGTCCCGCAGCATGCTGGGGCATTTCGATCCATCCCACAACGCTATCATCATCAGCCGCATTTTCGACAATCCGGCGGTGCCGGCATTGGCGCTGGAATACGTGATGTTTCACGAGATGCTGCACTTACGCCATCCGGTCGATCACCGGGGCGCGCGCCGGAGAGTGCACACGCGGGAATTCCGTCAGGCCGAAAAAGAGTTTGCGGGATTAAAAGAGGCTAAGGAAATCCTGAAGAGGCTGTGAAGACACACCGGGAGTACGCTGGCTGCCGATTGCCCAGACTCCGCCAAAGCGGAGCTTATGCGGCAGCCGCGCCCTCGGCGGGGATCATTTGCCGCAGCTCCACGCGCATGTTCTCCATGGCGCGCACCAAGCTGCTGACATCCACGGTTCCCAAACCGCAAGTGTGCAGCGCCAGATGCCACTGAACGGTCAGCATCCCGATCGCAAACAACGCCTGCTGCTTGTAGAGTATGCCGGCCAGATCCGGACGGTCCTGGCTGGAATACATCATCATGAGCCGAAGGGCGGCGCCCACCAGGCTGAAGTCGCGGCTCAAGCAGGCCAGATAGCCCCGGAACAAATGCCGCCGCTGGGAACGCATGCGCCGTAGCATTTTCCCATCGCAGCCGGGCTGGCTTGCCAGAAACCGGAAATCCTCTTCGCTCAGCAGCCTCTCCATCGGCCGGTACTGCGCCGAGGAAAGGTCGTTGATCCAATCTACTGATACCGGGAGGGATTCGGGTCCCGTGATCAGCCTCCGAAATAGAAACACCAGAGCCGCGCCGACTGCCAGGCAGATGAACGCGGCCACACCAAGGATGAGATCCATGCTCTCCTTTCTGATCCTGAGCGAGAATAGCGTGGAATCTCTGGAAAAACAACGCTTACTAAAGTTTACTTCCGGGTGGCCCGCAGCAAAGCGTTGTTCAGACTGGTCAATTGGCCGATCAGCTCGGCTTCCCGGTCGGCGTGCATCCAGACCGGGCGCAGTTTCACCTTGTACTTCTCTCCCGCCGGATTCAGCCAGAGCAGCCAGGCGACCAACGACCCGACGGTCACGGCCGAAAGTACGTACCCCACCTGCCTGGTGACCCCTTTGCCCACCATGCTGAGCACCACGAAGATCACCGTATTGCTAAGAAAATAAGCGGAATAGACCACGTAGTGGACAATCGTGTTGCGGTTCAGGGTCACCGGGAAACGCATGAGGAAGAAGAAGATGCTAAGCAGAAACACGACCAGGCTGAAGTAGATCGCACGCTCGGCCACATAATAATAGGGCAGCAAATGCGATTTGGGCATGGGCCCCGAGGGAGGCACCACCCCAAGGATGGAGGCAAGTAAGGCGATCGAGAGGGCACCGTAAAGGGCCCACCGGCCCATGGTCTGGATCCCCCGGTGTTCTTCCAAGACCAGGGAATATAACTCCAAGAGCAATAGAATGTAGAAGATCCATTCGATTGGCTCGGTGATCAGCCAAATCCGCTGGTACAGACCACTACGCGAGTTGATGCCTAGCAGGACGCCGTTTTGCAGGGTGGAAAAAATGAGGTAATAAAAAAACGCTTGATACCTGCGGTGAAGACCCGAGACGTAGAGCCGGACACCAAGCAAACCGGTGCCCCCAACGACCAGCAGTCTGAGTATCAGACCGGCCATAGTGTCGATAATAAAATGCCCGGCCTGATTGTAACATCAGGCCGGGCAAATTCGCACGCCCAAAAACACCCGGCCTCTTGCCGGCTAGGAGGTCACCCGACCTCTAGTTTACCCATGGGCAGGGGTCACACTCCGGGGGCGGTGCATGGCCCTGCAACCCAATGGCGGCGAAGAACGAGAGCGCCAACAGGGCGGCCAGCAATGCTTTTTTCAGCATAGGGCTTTTCTCCTTGCTAACTAAGGTTAATACGATCTTAGATTATTCCCAGTACTCCTTCGAGGGGGATGCCAAACCAAGATTTTCCGAATTCAGAACAAAGCTAACCATCGATAGCAGGAACTGCGGGAAGGGCGGCTGCGGGTGTACAATCAACGGAGAGCCTGGGCACAGCCCGCGCGGCCCCCCGGCAACGAGAATCCGCCGCGCGAATCACCCGATTTTCGCAGACCGCCGGATGCGAATTAGTTTGATCTCGAAATTACTTTGATTCTGTTATGAACGCGCGAAAGACCGGACCGGACATGGAATCCGAGGGCCCCGCCAACGACGTCTGGCGGCATACGCTCGAGCGCATCTCGACCCTGTTTGGCCGGCTCGTCTACTTGTCCTCGCTGCGCAATCAGGACACCGGTCTATACGAGCACCACGGATTGGCGCAGATGTTCGGCGAGGAACAGACGGCCGAAACGTTGCGCCGCAGCCATGCCAAGGTCTTCCAGGAATGGCTCTGCCTCAACCTGGAACAGCAGAAGGCCGACTTGCAAGAGTATTTGTCTGAATTGCCGGGGAACCCGGCGGGGGTGCTGGGGACCTGGCTCCGTGAAGCCCCCTACCGCAACCTCGTCCCGGCCGCGGCGCAGAACGTCGAGCGCGAGCTCTACCTGACGGACCTGGAAACGCTGCTTACGCTGCTCAAACACGAGTACGGCGGTGCTTCCCCTGATCCAGAATCATAGCCACTCCGGAGATTTGCCCTATCACATCGATTTCCGCGGGATAGGCGTACACCTCGGGTAGGCAGGGGGAGGCAGGGTGCGGCTGCACCACCAGTTGATTGATGTTGAGCGTGCACCAGCCAATGGCAAAGCCCTGGCGATGTTCCAGGAAATAGATCGGCCGTTCGAACTCTGTGGTCCAACCCGAGTTCACGATCTTCCGGTGGCTTTCGTCGATCAGCACCAGAGCGCCGGGCTGTATGAGCGGGTACATGGACCAATCCTCCGAGCCGATGAAGGCATAGCGGTGATGTTTCAAATCGAGCGCGTTAAGCAGCGAAAGAGGGAGTTTTCCCCAGCGTTGAATGGCCCGGCTTAAGTAAGTGGTTTTGCCGAGATCCATGCCCACATCGAGCGCGAGGGGAACTTGCACTTCGCCGTGGCCGTCGGATGTGAAACCGATCAGGTGAGTGCGTTCCATGGGGATGGCCGCCGAATCGGCAGGCAGGGATGCCAGATCCACCCGGTACCACTCCAGAACCTCCAGTAAGTCCAGACGGTAGATGGCGCACAGGGAGTAGAGGCGATAGATCGTGGGTACCGTGCCCTTGTTCTCGATGTCGGAGAGGCGGCTCAGGGCAATACTAAACTCTTCATTCTGGTGCCGCTCCGCGATCCGGCCGCTGGCTTCTTCCACGTCGCGATAACGCAGGTTCAGCCGCTCCCGCGCACGTTTGAGCTTTTGTCCGGCGTCCTCCATGTTATGATCCAGGATCCAGAGCCTTTCTTGGCTAATCAACGGTTCCAGTATGACTAGGTCTGACGCTTGTGATTATATCCGGCGGCGGCGTCCAGGGCAAGCCTTCCTTGGGCGATTTTGTTCCGAATTCAGAACAGAGCCTTCTGCGAGAGGCCGATTTTGAAAATCGTGGTGGGCGTCACCGGCGCCAGTGGCGCGATTTATGCCGTCCGGCTCTTGGAGCGGCTCAGCCGCCGGCCGGGCGCCGAAATCCATCTGGTCCTCACCCGCGCGGGCGAAAAGACCCTTTATCTGGAGACTGGCAGACCCGCGGCAGATTTGAAACAAATGGCACACTTTTCTTATCCCCTGGAGGACATTTCCTGCCGTCTGGCCAGCGGTTCCTTTCCGGTGGACGCCATGGTGGTGGCCCCTTGCTCGATCCAGACGATGTCCGCAATTGCGGCCGGACTCACCTCAAATGTGCTGTTGCGCGCCGCGGATGTGGCCCTCAAGGAGCGCCGCAAGCTGATCCTGATGGTGCGGGAAACGCCCTTCCACCTGGGGCACTTGCGGACCATGGTGGCGCTGACCGAAATGGGGGCCGTCATCGCGCCTCCCATTCCCGGATTCTACAATCAGCCGCAGAGCGTTCTCGACCTGGTGGATCATAGCGTAGACCGGGTGTTGGACCTCATCGGCCTGCCCGACGAGCATGTCCGCCGCTGGGACGGCGCGCCGCGATGAAGCGTTCGAGGCCAGCGGCGGCCCGGATCGCATTTCAAGGGGAGCGCGGAGCCTTCAGCGAAGAAGCCGCCCGAAAACTGCTGGGCCCGGCCATCGATGTGCTGCCGTGCCCGCGCTTCGAGGATGTTTTCCGCAGCGTCAAGGAAGGCGCCGCCGCAGGCGCCGTAATCCCCATCGAGAACACTTTAGCCGGCTCCGTACACGAGAACTACGATCACCTGCAACGCTACGAACTACCCATCGTGGCCGAAACCAGCGTACGCATCGTCCATAACCTGATGGCGCCGCCCGGCGTGCCATTCTCCCGCATCCGGCGCGTGTATTCGCATCCGGTGGCGTTGAACCAATGCCTGGATTTCTTCACGCGGAATCCGCAGATCGAGAAGGTGACTTTCTACGACACGGCCGGCAGCGCCAAGATGATCATGGAGCAAGGTCTCCGTGACGCCGCCGCGATCGCGTCCGCGGTGGCCGCGGAGATCTACGGGGCCCGTATCCTGCGGCGCTCGATCGAGGACGACCGCCGCAATTTCACCCGTTTTTTCCTGCTCAGGACTTCGGTATTTACCCGTAAATTTCCATTAGAAATACCCGCAAATGCGCAATGGAAGACCTCCCTTGTATTCTCCACGCAGAACATGCCCGGCGCCCTGTTCCGTTGTCTGAGCGCTTTCGCCCTACGAGACCTGAACCTGACCAAGATCGAATCCCGGCCCCTACGCGGCAAGCCGTGGGAGTATCTGTTCTATCTGGACTTTCTGGACCGGGTGGATACGCCCAACGCTCAAAATGCCATCGGTCACCTGCGAGAGCTCGCCGATTTGCTACAGGTGCTGGGCTGCTATCCGCGGGGTTCCTGACTCTGGCGAAAGGCAGCCAAGTGCGCGGTGGCACACGCGCAATCCTCTGTCAGCCCCCGCCGTCCCCATGACAGCTTCCGGCGAGCTGAAGTTTGCCGGGCAGGCATGCAGCTTGCGCCACGCCGGCGTTGGCGGGCGGAAGGACGGCTCCGGTACATCGATAGGTTGCTGAGGTTACACTGGGATAGCCTATGCCTGCTGACGAGGAAGCTGCGACGTCCCCTCCCGAGGCGGATCTCGCGGCCGTCGAAGAACTACCCGTCCTAGCCGTACGGGACACCGTGTTGTACCCTAACGCCCTCCTGCCCATCACCGTGGGCCGGCCCACGTCGATCCGCCTGGTCGAATCGTTGGGGGAGAACCGGCTGCTGGCGGTGGTCTCGCAACTCGACCCACGCGTGGAGTCACCCGGGCCGGACGATCTCTACGGCATCGGCACTGTTGCGTTTCTCCACAAAGTCATCAAGGTGCCGCGCGACAATTTGCTCTTGTTCTGCGAAGGCGTGGCGCGCATGCACATCACCGAGTACACCGGAACCGAGCCGTTCCTGAAAGCCCGCCTCGAGCGCATTCCTGAAATCGAGCCCGAAGCGACACCCGAACTGGAAGCGGTTCGCGACAACGTACTGTCGCTGTTCCAGCAGATTGTCGCGAGTTCGCCGAACCTTTCGGACGACTTGTCCCACGTTGCCGCCCAGATCCCGGAAGCGGGCAAGCTGGCCGACTTCGTGGCCGGCGCTTTGCCGAGCCTGAGCCCCGCCGAGCGCCAGGGCCTCCTGGGACAGTTCGATGCCCGGGCGCGCCTTAGCGAGATCCACAAGCACCTGACCCGCGAAAGCGAACTGCTGGAGTTGCGCGACCGCATACAGTCGCAGGTGCAGGGCCAGTTGTCGCAGAACCAGCGCGAATTTTACCTGCGCGAGCAGCTCAAGGCCATCCAGAAGGAACTCGGCGAAGGCGACGAAGGCCAGCGCGATATTCAGGATCTGCGCCAGAAAGTGGAAGCCGCCGGGATGCCGGAAGAGGTGCAAAAGGAGGCCGCCAAAGAGCTCGACCGCCTCGCGCGCATCTCGCCCATGTCGCCGGAGTACGGCGTCACGCGCACTTACCTGGAGTGGATGGTGAGCCTTCCCTGGAGCGTCTCCTCGGGCGCGGCGGTGGATGTGAAACGCGCCGCCGCGATTCTCGACGAAGACCATTACGACCTGGAAAAGGTGAAAGACCGCATTCTCGATTACCTCTCGGTGCTGCAGCTTCGCCCGGTACTGAAGGGCCCCATCCTCTGCTTCGTCGGCCCGCCGGGAGTCGGCAAGACGTCGCTCGGCCGCTCCATCGCCCGCGCCCTGGGACGCAAATTCGCGCGCATCTCCATGGGCGGCATGCACGACGAGGCCGAGATCCGCGGGCACCGCCGCACGTATATCGGCGCGCTTCCCGGCCAGATCATTCAAGGCTTGCGCCGCGCCGGCGCCAACGATCCGGTCTACATGCTCGACGAAGTGGATAAGCTCGGCCGCGATTTCCGCGGCGACCCGGCTTCCGCGCTGCTCGAAGTCCTCGATCCGGAGCAAAACGTATCCTTCCGCGACAACTACCTGGACGTGCCCTTCGATCTTTCGAAGGTCCTGTTCATCACCACGGCCAACGTGCTCGACCCTGTGCCGGATGCTCTGCGCGACCGCATGGAGATCATCGACCTGCAAGGCTACACCGAGCAGGAGAAGGTGATGATCGCTTTCCGGTACCTGATTCCGCGCCAGACGGGCGAGAACGGGCTCAGCGCGGATCAGGACCTACACTTCGGCGACGATGCCGTACGCTTTCTGATTCGCCGTTATACCCGGGAGGCCGGCGTACGCAACCTGGAGCGCGAAATCGGCGCCATCTGCCGCAAACAGGCGCGCCGAATCGCCGAAGGAAACGCCGGGGGCGCGGCCGAGGTCACACCGGAGCTGGTCGAGCAATCGCTCGGCGCGCCGCGTTTCCGCACCGATGTGGAAGTCGCCGAGCGTACGCGCCGCCCGGGCGTGGCGGTCGGCCTGGCATGGACGCCGGTGGGCGGCGACGTGCTGTTCATCGAAGCTGGCCGTATACCGGGCGGCAACAAGGGTCTGATCATGACCGGCCAGTTAGGCCCCGTGATGCAGGAGTCCGTGCAGGCCGCGCTTACGTGGGTGCGCGCCAATGCGACCGCCTACGGCATCGACCCCGGCCTGTTCACGTCGAGCGACATCCACATCCACGTTCCGGCCGGCGCCATTCCCAAGGACGGTCCCTCCGCAGGCATCACGATGGCCACCGCGCTGCTCTCGATGCTTACCGGGCGCTGCGTCAGGCCAAACCTCGCCATGACCGGCGAGATCACGCTCACCGGCCAGGTGCTACCGATCGGCGGGGTGAAGGAGAAGGTGCTGGCCGCCAAGCGCAGCGGCGTGCGGGAAGTGATCCTGCCATTCGAGAACGAAGTGAACGTGCGGGAAGATTTGAAGCGCGAACAGATCGGGGATATGCAGCTCCACTACGTGAAGACAATGGAGGAGGCCGCGGCGCGGGCACTCGAGGAGAAGTAAGGCGGCGCTGGCGGCGTTGTGGCGCTACCCCGCCGCCCTACGAAGCACTTCCTCCGCGTGCAGCGCTCCGTCGGGCGTGTCTTCGTGCTTGAACATCAGAAAAAGATCCTTGCCCTGCCCGAGAAGCTCCTGCGCGCGTCCGGTGATCACGTCGATATCCTCCGCCGTGTAGTCGGGCTTGCGCAGGCGGAAATACACGAAATCCGCCGTGACGACTTCGGGCACTTCCAGCTTTTCCGACTCGGCCACGCACAGCGAGATATTGCGCCTCTCCAGCATACGGTAAACTTCATCCACCAGCCACGAGGTGTGACGAAACTCGAAAGCGTAGCGCAGGTCCTCCGGCAGGATCTCCAGGAACGCCCCGAGCAGGGCCAGGTCGCATTTCATTTGCGGCGGGAGCTGAAACAGAATCGGACCCAGCCGCCGGGCCGAGCGAAGGGGATCGATGGCGCGCAGGAACACGGTGGTGGCCTCCACCGCGTTCTTCAGGCGCAGGATGTGGGTGATGCGCATGTGGCCTTTCAACGCGAATACGAAGCCGGGCGGCGTGGCGGCGACCCAGCTTTCGAGCGTCGCGGCGGCGGGCATGCGCCGGAACGTGTAGTTGATCTCGACCGAGTTCAGGCGCTGCGCGTAGTGTTCCAGAAATTTGTTCGCCGGGAGCTTGGCTGGGTAGAACAGCGGCTTCCACTGCGCATAGGCAAATCCGGAGGTTCCGGCAAAGAGACGGGCCATTGGCTTATTATGGATCTCCGGAGACCCCATGATACATCTGCTCGTAAACTGGCTGCTCGGCGCGCTCGCTTTGTGGATCGTTGCCCAGATCATTCCCGGCATCCAGGTGCGGAGTTATGGCACCGCACTGCTGGCGACGTTGGTGATCGCCGTTGTGAACGCCCTGGTTGGATGGCCGCTTCGCATCCTCACATTTCCGCTCACGCTGCTGACGTTGGGCCTGTTTCTGCTCATCCTCAACGCGTTCCTGCTGAAGCTGGCGTCGCTTTTCGTGCCGGGATTCGCGGTGCGCGGTTTTCTGCCGGCGCTGTTCGGATCGATCGTGCTGACGATCCTCGGCTACGTTCTGCGGCACATGGTCTTCTACCGCCATGCTGGATTATTCTACTGACGCCGTCCAGCCAGGCAGCCCGGAAGAACTCGCCGAGGCGATGGGTTGTGCGGCGGGGCGCGGCCAGTCGATCCACTTGGGGGGACATTTTTCCAAACGCCTGATGGGTGGGCCCGTGGCCCCGGCGGATCTGACGATCTCGACGGCGGCCATGAGCTGCGTCCGGCAGTATGAACCGCGCGACTTGACCATCAGCGTGGAAGCCGGTATCTCTTACTGCGAGTTGAGCAGGGTGCTGGCGGAACATCGCCAGATGATTCCGCTGGATCCGCCGTTTTCCGATACCGCGACGATCGGCGGAATCCTGGCAGCGAACTGCAGCGGACCCCGGCGAAGGCTCTACGGCACGGCGCGCGACATGGTGATCGGGATGCGCTTCGCGACGCTCGAGGGCAAGCTGGTCGACTCCGGCGGCATGGTCGTCAAAAACGTCGCCGGCCTCGACATGTCCAAGATGATGATCGGGTCGTTCGGCACCCTGGCCGCCATCGCAGTAGTCAACTTCAAGCTGATTCCGCAGCCGCATTGCGAACGCACCTTCGGGCTTGCGTTCCCCGGCCTGGACGAAGCCATCGCGGCGCGCGATGCGATTCTGAAGAGCGCGTTGCAACCGGCGGCCCTCGATCTGCTGAATCCGGCTGCGGCCGAATTGGAAACGCCGGCCTACACACTGGTTGTGCAGGCGGGCGGGAATGCCGCCGTGCTGGAGCGGTACGAGCGCGAACTCGCCGCCATGGGCGGACATCCCATGCGCCCCGGCGCCGATGCCGCCTTCTGGCGGGCTATCCATAATTTGACGCCGCGCTACCTGGAGGCGAATCCCGATGGCGCCGTGGTGCGCGTCTCCTGTACGCTGAAACAATTGAAGGCGATTATGCAATCGGTCCCGGGGCCGGCGATTGCGCGCGCAGGCTCGGGCGTCTGCTATGCGTATTTCGAGAACGCCGGCGAAGCGGCCTGCTTCGCCGCCTCGACGGCGCGCGATTATTCCGGCACGGTCGTCGAGTTCGCACCCGAGGACCGCAAATCGCGGTTGAATCTGTGGCCCTCGCCGGGGCCCGATCTGGATCTGATGCGGCGGATCAAGCATATGTTCGATCCGCGGTCGTTACTCAACCGTGGCAGACTTTACGGCCATATCTAAACCGGTCCCCGACAAACCGCGCCAGGCGGATCTGGACCGGTGCGTGCATTGCGGGCTGTGCCTAAACGCCTGCCCCACCTATCGCGTACTCGGCGTCGAGATGGACTCGCCGCGCGGCCGCATCTATCAGATGCTGCAAGTGGCCGGCGGCGCGCCCATCGGGCCTTCGTATATCGAGCACATCGAGCTGTGCCTGGCCTGCCGGGGGTGCGAAAGCGCTTGTCCCTCCGGCGTGCAATACGGCCGGCTGGTCGAAGCGGCGCGCGCGGAAATGGAGAGCGCCGTGCCTCGCTCGCTCTCCGCCCGTATCGCGCGGCGCTTCGTCTTCGGGCGCCTCCTGCAGTCGCCCGCCACGATGACGGTCCTCGGCGCCCTGCTTTATCTCTACCAGGGCAGTGGCGCGCAGAAGTTGCTCCGCGGCCTCCGTTTTCTGAAATTGCTGGGCAAGCTGGGCGATGTGGAACAACTCGCGCCGCGGGCCGAGCCGCCGTTTTTCTTCAGCCAGACCGGCAAGACTTTTTCCGCCGAAGGCCCCCGGCGTTACCGCGTCGCGTTGATGGCCGGATGCATCGCCAACGTGTGTTTCTCGCGGCTCAACGAAGCTACCGTCCGCGTGTTGCAAAAGAACGGATGCGAAGTGGTGGTCCCCGCCGGGCAAACTTGCTGCGGCGCTCTGCATGTCCACGCAGGGCTACGCGGCCAGGCGCGCCAGCTCGCCCAGCGCAATATCGACGCGCTGGCAAGCGGCGGCTTCGATGCCATCCTGACCAATGCGGCAGGTTGCGGATCGACGCTGAAAGAGTACGCAGAGCTGCTGGAACACGATGCGGAGTACGCCTCGCGAGCGCGCGAATTTTCGCGGCGCATGCAGGATGTCACCGAGTTTCTGGCTTCCATAGAACTGAATCGCGACTTCCGCCCGCTGCCGCTCACCGTCACCTATCAGGATTCCTGCCACCTGGCGCACGGCCAGCGCATCCGCACTGCGCCGCGCAAGCTGCTGGAAGCGGTGCCCGGCCTCACGTTCCGCGAGATGCCCCTTGCCGATTTGTGCTGCGGCAGCGCCGGAATTTATAACGTGATTCAAAACGAGATGTCCATGAACATTCTGGAAAAGAAAATGGAGAGCGTGAACAGCACCGGCGCGGAAGTGATCGCCACCGCCAATCCCGGATGCATTCTGCAGCTCCGCGCGGGCGCGCGGCTCTACGGAACGGGGCAGCGTGTGGTGCATGTGGTGGAGCTACTGGATGAGGCGTATCAGTCGGCGGAGTAGGTGGCGCTCCGGGACTGGGTCGCCTGAGTTGCACGGCACCTGAGTTGCAGGGCACGAAGTCCGAGGTGGATGGTTCTGGTAGACTGGAGGTTTGACCTCAAGCATCGGCGTTCCCCGGCTTAGAGTGTGTGCGGTCAGCTACCTGAACACAGTGCCTTTAGTTTGGGGCATGCTGCATGGAGCGCAGCGGGAACTCTTCGACTTGTTGTTCCGGGTGCCCGCGGAGTGCGCGGACATGGTGTTGGGGGGCACGGCGGACATCGGCATTATTCCTACGTTCGAGCTGATCGGGCGGGAGTTGGGGATCGTCCCCGGTGTCGGGATAGCCTGCAAGGGCGCGGTGCGCAGCATCCTCCTGGTTTCCAAGCAGCCCCTGGACAAGATCCGCACGCTGGCGGCGGACGCGAGCTCGCGGACGTCGGTGGCCCTGGCGCGCCTCATCCTGGCGAGGCGTTACGGCGTGTCACCGGTGGTGGTGAGGCGGCCGCCGGATTTGTCCGCCATGCTGAGCGAAGCGGATAGCGCGCTGATCATCGGCGACCCGGCATTGCGGGTGGATCCGGAAGCGCTGCCGTTCCGAGTTTGCGACCTCGGCTGGGAATGGATGGAGATGACCGGGCTCCCCATGGTCTTCGCGGTGTGGGCGGGTGCGCGCCAGCGGCTGACGGCGGAGGTGGTGGCGGCGTTCCAGGAGTCCTGCGCTCTCGGGCTGCGGAACCTGGAGGAGATTGGCGCGGAGGAAGCGCCGGCACGAGGTTTGGCGAGGGAACTGGTGCGGCGGTATCTGGGTTCACACATCGTATTCGAACTGGGCGCCGCAGAGCGTAAGGGCATGGACCTGTTTTTGCGTCTGGCGGGGGAATTGCCGGCGCTTGAACGTGAAGGCCAGCGAAGCGAGGGGCGACGGGTTTGACACTCTTGGTGGGCTCTGATTAAATGGAGTTGTCTTGCTTGCTCCTCAGTAGCTCAATGGTAGAGCATTCGGCTGTTAACCGAAGGGTTGTAGGTTCGAATCCTACCTGAGGAGCCAAACCTCTCTACGACGAACTCCCGGTCCTTCCAGTTAACGCCCCACCTTACAAAGTTCGCGGGTAGTGGCCAATACTGCGGGGGGAGCGGGTTCTCTCGGAACTCGCCGGGCGTGTCTGCCGGCTTGGCCTAAAGCGGTTTCCCAGGCCTTTCCGGTGCGGGTCTCACAGTCTCCGTTGAGGGTGCGCGTTTGGTTAACTTGCGGTCCGGCCCTCGAATCGCCAGTCGATCACCACCGGAACGTTTGCGCCGCCGTGTTCGCCAACGCGATGCCCGTGGCATTACCATGCGAGGAACGCTGTTGGGTTGCCATTGCCGGCGCCCGCTGGAACGGCTTGGCGTTCTTCGGGCTGACCGGCAAAGCAGGAAAGGAGCCACGCCACGCACAAGAATAGTCCGGAAGGGAAAGTCCCCGCCACTCGCCTGCGCTGCGCCATCTACACGCGTAAATCCACCGAAGAAGGTCTGGAACAGGACTTCAATTCTTTCGATGCATCGAGAGAATCGGCTGAAGCCATGATTCAGAAGCCAACAGCGCGAAGGATGGATCACCCTGCCGGAGCGCTATGACGATGGCAGCTTCACCGGCGCCAACATGGAGCGGCTGGCCTTGCCACGGCTCCTCGCAGCGGTGGCAACGGGCGAGTTGGATTGCGTGGTGGTATATGCCCGCCGCGAGTTGTTCGAGGGCTAACGGGCTGGGCTTGATGGGTCGATGCGCTCCATCATCCATAGTCCAGGATCACGCCGCCCGACCGAATAGACAAAGCTCCTGCCATCCGGCGCGAGGCTCAGGCGAATGCAGGGCGAGCACGGCGCCATCGGACGAAAGTCCTCGCCCAGATCAGCTAGAATACGCTCCTGCCCGGAACCGATATCCCGTGAAAAGAGCAACTCGCTCTTGTCTTTCTGGCGCAGACCGTAGATCCGTTTGCCATCCGCGGAGAACAGGACGGCCTCGGCGACAAGTTTTCCGAGGTCCCGGGTAGCGTCACCGTCCGGGGAAATGAGGCGCCACGCCGCGCCGCTGTCGGCGTAAGCCTCGGCATACGCGATCCAATCTCCGGAGCGAGACCATGCCGGAATGAAGGGCACGACATTCTTTTTCAGCACGACCGGAGAACCCGCTCCCGTGGTCCTCACTTTCAACAAGGCCGGCGCACCATTTTCTGCGGCTACATAGGAAAACCAGTTCGAATCGGGAGACCACGCGCCGGAGGTTTCGATGGCGGCGCTTGAAGGAGTGAGTTGAACCGGGGCGCCGCCGCTCAGGGAGGCGATCCACAGGTGACTGCCGGCTGCACTCCAGAACTGGAAGATGACCCGGCTGCCGTCCGGGGATGGGGTTGGGTTCTGCATCAAGCCGGGGCCCGGACTGTGAGTGAGCAAAGGGCGATCGGGATTGTCGCCGTTGCGAATCCAAATCCTCCATGGGGCCGCTTCGATTGGTCATGTACGCCAGCACAGGCCGGCTCGTGGCGTACGCCGGTTGAGCTTCGACGCGTGGAGTGGAGATGAGCCGGCTCACTTTGCCGGAATCCAATTCGACGCGGACCACATCCATGTTGTCGGACCATTGGGTGAACAGAATCTTCCGGCCGTCGGGGGAGACGGAAGGCTCGAAGGATGCAGTTGGGCCAGTGGTGAGAGGATGGAGTTCGCCAGACACGGTGTCGGTGGACCATAGCCGCGGAATCCGCTCGGAGTTCGTTTGGAAAGAACAGACGATGCGCCGACTGTCGGGCATCCATCCAAAATCGATAAGACCCTCGGCCGTAGGGATGTCGCGCAGAACCTGTTCTGGAGGATGAGCAGCGGAGGGCGGGAATGGCAGTGACCAGGTTTGGTACTTGTATTTCTCTCCTACATACGTCAGCAGAATCCGTTTGCCGTCCGGCGAAAAGTGCATGCTCGGCTCTTCAAAGATACTGCGGGTGGAAAACGGCGCGGGCGCGTATTCCTTGAGCGGCGATCCAGGAGGGGAACTGAGGAAGACTCCGTAATGGCCATCTTTGGCCTTCATGAAGATGGCGAAGGTTTTATAGTCCGGCGATGCGGTGAAATACTCAACCTCACTTTCAAAGGACATGAATGGCTCGGGTTCGCCGCCAACGGTGGCGATCGTCATTAAGCGGCAGGGCGTGGTGTCGCACGTGAAGATGAGGAGACGTTGGGCGTCCGGGGTCCAACCGACGACGTAGGCGCCGCCGGCGAGATGTGTGATCTGCATGGGCGCCGGGGCATCGAGGTATCGGACCAAGGCCTGGGGATGCGCTTCACCAGCGGGAACGGCGGTATAGGCGACGGCTTTGCCGTCCGGCGACCAAGTGGTCCAGTAGTGCGGTTCTGTACTGCTAGCCGTGGCTTCGACGCCGAATGGACGCATGCGATAGGAATCCAGACTCGGCCGGCTGGCGCGGGTTCTCCACCAGAGGGTTGCGCCGGCGCCGGCCAGAACCAGCGCCGCCAAACCAATCGTGATCGGGATCGCGGGCCGGCGGGGGTGAGAAACCGCTACAGGCTCGAGACGGACGGCGGCGAGATCGGTGAGATGCTGGCGCACGCCGCGCAGCTCATGAAACAGATCGCGAGTTGAGTCGTAGCGTTCGAACGGCTGCTTGGCCAGACAGCGCTCGATGATCCAGCACAACGGCGCCGGCGCCCAGGCGGGTAACTGCGGTGCATCGTCGGTGAGAATCGCGGCCATCGTTTGAACCCGATCCGGCCGTTGGAAGGCGCGCTTTCCCGCCGCCATTTCATGGAGGATGAGTCCGAAAGAGAACTGGTCGGAGCGAAAGTCCAGAGCGCCGGCGCGAATCTGTTCGGGGCTCATGTAGGGGACGGTTCCCATGATCACGCCGGGTTCGGTTTGCGCGAGGGTCGCGGTGCTGTCGGATTCGCCTCCGGCAATGGGACGCCGCCGGGCGAGGCCAAAATCCAGGATCTTGACGCGCCCCTCGGGTGTGATCATGATGTTGGCCGGCTTGAGGTCACGGTGCGTGATTCCGGCGGCGTGGGCCGCGGCCAGCCCGTCGGCGACTTGTCCGGCGATGTCGAGCAGTTGGCGAACAGGAAGAGGGCCGCGCCGGAGGAGAGCCTCGAGAGTATCTCCCGGCACCAACTCGGAGATCATGAATCGGATCGACCCTTCGGATCCGATGTCGTGCAGAGCAACGACATTGGGATGGTTGAGGGCGGCGACCGACCGCGCTTCTTGTTCGAAGTACGCGCAGCGGTTGGGGTCGGCGGCAAACTCCTCAGGCAGAACTTTGAACGCGACTTCGCGGTGCAGACGCGTATCGCGCGCGCGGTACACCTCGCCCATGCCGCCCGCACCGAGCGAAGCGATGATTTCATAGGCATCCAGGCGAGTCCCCGGGGCTAGCGCCATTTAGATAGTATGATACGGCCGGGCAACCAGAGGAAGCTGGTTTGCACGCTTGGCAAAAGCCGGCGCCACAACACACAATTTTCGCTGCGAAAGCTCCCATCGTGAGAAGTCGCGCTGGAGGCATCAGCGACTTCGGAGTTCGCAACTCGGCGAAACGATGGCAACGGTGGAGCCGCAACCAGGACGCCGTGCTCCGCCAGGAACATCGCGCCGGCGGGAAGATGTTCATGGATTGGGCCGGCGACACCATCCCCATCTATGGCGAACGGCGCAATCCCGTACGTGGGTCGGCGGATGTCCGGTGCTGGGCTATGACGTGGACCCGGGCGGGGGACGGCTGGTGGTGAATGACGAAGAAGCCGAACGTGTGCGGGCGATCTCTTCCCTTGTTCGAGGAGCATGTTTCGGCCCGTCACACGCTGGTCGGAACCGGATGGCACACCGTATTCCGGCGCCGCGATATCCGGCCGGAATCCGCAAGGATTTGCCGATACCTTTCGCTTCCGCTACCTCAACCAAGCGCGTATCAAACAAAATAGAAACCGGCGCGTCATAATGATTTTGGCGCCTTCGCGAAGGAGGGGATGATGCACCTGTGGTTCCAGGACTTCCGTTACGCACTGCGCATGCTGCGCAAAAACCCCGCCCTGACCATCGTAATCGTGCTGTCGCTGGCAATCGGCATCGGCGCGAATTCAGCGGTCTTCAGCGTGGTGGAGGCGCTCATGCTGCGCCCACTGCCCTACCCGCAGCCCGAGCGGCTGGTGGCCATCTGGCTGCATTCGCCGGGTATTGGCATCCTTCGCGACTGGCCGTCTCCGGGCCAGTATATCGATATCCAAAACGAAAACCATTCCTTCGCAGAGATGTCCATCTCACAGCTTCGCAGCTTTACGCTGACCGGCCTTGATCAGCCCCAGCGAATCGACGGCATGCGTACCTCTTCAGGCTTGTTGCACATGCTGGGCGCGCGGCCGCTGCTGGGACGTGTGCTGCTTCCGGAAGAAGACAAGCCTGGCAAGCCACCGGTCGCCATCCTCAGTCACAACCTCTGGAAAAGGCTGTTCAATTCCGACGCCAAGGTCATCGGGCGCGGTATCACGCTGAACGGCAGTCAGTTCACGGTGGCCGGCGTGCTGCGGTCGGAGTTCCGGCTCAACTCGGAAGTGATGCCGGCGGAGGGTCCTATGGACAAAATGGACATTTTTCTGCCAATGCCGCTGGGCGCCGACGCCGTGCAGCGGCGCGGAGACGAGAACTACAACCTGATGGCGAAGCTGAAGCCGGGAGTGACGGTGCAACAAGCCCAAGCCGATATCGATATCATCGCCAGCCGCATCCGGCAGAAGGACAAACGCGACCGTACCTTCGGCATGACAGTAACCGGTCTGCTCGACCAGGTGGTGGGTGACGTGCGGCGCGCCATGCTGGTACTTCTGGGATCGGTGGCGTTGGTGCTGCTGAGCGCCTGCGCGAACGTGGCTAATTTGCTTTTGACGCGCGCAGCGGGACGCGAAAAGGAGGTAGCCATCCGAACCGCGCTGGGCGCCGGATGGGGGCGGCTGGCGCGGCAATTGTTGACCGAAAGCCTGCTGTTGGCGGTGTTGGGCGGAGTGGCGGGTCTGGCGATCGCCGAGGCGAGCCTATATGTGATGCGCGCCATCAATCCGGGCAATGTTCCCAGGCTGGAGGAGATCTCCATCAACGGATCCGTGCTGCTGTACACGTTCGGGATTTCGGCGGTGGCCGGGTTGCTGTTCGGTCTGGCCCCGGCGTGGCGCGCCATCAAGGTGGACCTGAACACATCCTTGAAATCCGGCGGACGCAGTGGTCAAACCGATGGCGGCCTGTTCGTGTCGCGGCATCGGCTGCGCGGCCTGTTGGTGGTGTCCGAGCTGGCGTTTTCGCTGATGCTGCTGATCGGTGCGGGACTGCTGATCCGCAGCTTCGTCCGGCTGCAGAATGTGCCGCCCGGTTTCGCGGTGGACCACGTACTCTCGATGCAGGTGGTGGTCAGCGGCCCGAAGTACCGCGAAGACAAAGCGGTCGCGCAGTTTTACCGGGAGGCTGGCGACCGCATCAGACACCTGCCCGGCGTGACCGTGGAAGGACTGGTCTCGCCACTGCCGCTCACCGGCGGCGTAGGCTGGGGCGGCATCAGCGTGGAGGGCTATAATCCGCCGCCCGGCCAGGAATTGCAGGTGGATTTGCGGTTGGCGAGTACGGATTACTTTCGCGCCATGCAGATTCCGCTGCTGAAGGGACGGTATTTTGACGACCACGACACCCCCGACGGCCAGCGGGTGGCGATCATCGACGAACAGTTCGCACAACGCTTCTGGCCTCGGGATAATCCCATCGGCAAGCATCTCTGGTTCGATCCGAAGAAGCCCATGACTATCGCCGGCGTGGTGGGCAACGTGAAACAGTACGGCCTCGACAGCGGAAGCAAGATCGTGGTCTATTTCCCGCATCAGCAGCAGCCGGGCAACGGCATGTACCTGGTGGCGCGCACTTCCTCGAGTCCGGCGGATCTGGCCAACGCCATCGTGCGCGAGATTCACGCCGTGGATGCGGGCGTTCCGGTATATGACATTCGCACGATGCAGGACCGGCTTTACGATTCACTGGCCCGGCAGCGCTTCGCGACCGCCATGCTGGGCGCTTTCGCGGCATTCGCACTACTGCTGGCGGCGGTGGGCGTTTACGGCGTGATCTCTTACCTGGTGACGCAGAGCACTCACGATATCGGTGTCCGCGTGGCGTTGGGGGCGCAGCCCGGTCACATTCTCGGGCTGGTGGTGCGGCAGGGGATGGCGCTGGCGGCGGTGGGCATCGTGGCGGGATTGATCGGCTCGGTGGCATTGACCCGCTTGATGTCTAGTCTGTTGTTTGGAGTGAGCGCCACCGATGCACTGACGTTCGCTGCGGTGGCGGCTGTCTTGGGGGCGGTGGTGTGCGCGGCTACGGTGATTCCGGCGCGGCGGGCCACGGGTGTGGACCCCATGGTGGCGTTACGCGAAGAGTAGCTCGAAAGTTGAGGAGAGTTCGCTCTTCCAGGCCAGCCCTAAAGCACAGGTTCGGCTCCACGCAATCCTGCCGGGCCTGGGAATTACGCCAGTGAACCAGAAGATCAAATCCCTTTTCCTTAGCCTAGCGGCTCAGGCAAGACCGGGCTTGGTCCGGATACCCGAGTTCGAAACTCATAATGTTCGATCCTGACAGCCGCAGAGCTATCTTCGCTCCGGACCACACAACCAAAGATCATTAGCTTCAAGCAGCAGGTGTGGTTTAGTCGCGCCGGCCAATTTGCCGATAGTTCGACCGGCACGCCAAGGTAAGGGCGCATTCGGTCGTGAACGAGACTCCCTTGCTACTGATTTCCAAAATCTTCCCAACACCGGAAGTCCGTTTTCCAGACAGGCATGTGTAATGGATATCCTGCGCGATGCGAAACCGCTGCCGGGACCGTCGCTCGGCGTTGTCGTGAGTCGTTTTCTTTCGTGACAGAGACCAGTGCCCCGGTTACCCAACTCTAGTATTGACAAAACGGCATCTTAGTATATAAAATCTATAGACATTGTCTGATATTGCACAGGCCCTGATGAAATACACTGCCACCCGGCGCCTCTATCCGGCGATCGTTATCCTTTGCTTATGGCTATCGCTGCCCATAATGGGCCAAGATTGCCGGATCGCGGGTCGCATCACCGATACCGGCCGCGAGGCGGTGGGGACTGCAGTCGTAACAGCCACTCAAATAGGGTCGGGGGCGAGGCGCGTGGTCCTGTCTAACGCAAATGGCTATTTCCAACTTGCGCCGCTACCTCCGGGACAGTACCGAATCGAGGCTGTCAAACCGGGTTTCATGCCGCTGTCGCATACGGAAGTCGCGTTGGGCCGAGGCTCGACCGCAACGGTAGACTTGCGAATGGAGGGCGGCGCCTCCGGGGAAGCGACCCTGGAGACCCGCAGCGCTGGTGTGGGATCTTTGGTCGAGTGTGTCTGCGACTTCTCGCCAGGCTCAGGGTGCGAAATGCTCGAACCGGGGAACCCGAGTTTGATGCTGGAGGTCGGCGCATCGGCAGTCTTTCTGCCTTGACACGATAAGCTTTTGACTGAATCGAGCGCCCTTCCGTGATACAATCTGCTTGGTTGCGGGGGTACGACCATGCTGCGGCTCCCTGTTCTGGGTAGTTTACTCACCTTTCTCGCGGTTGCTCTGACGGCCGCGTCCCCCGTAGGTGTCTATTTGGAGTTCGACGAACCGCCTTCAGATGCTGCGATGAAAGCGATGCGGAAAGAGGCATCCGCGGTGCTCGATCCGGTGGGCATCCAAGTCGCATGGCGGCTGGTGTCCGAGAATCACGGGGACGAGCCATTCGAGCGGCTGGCTGTGGTCAAGCTGACGGGGAAATGCGCGTGCGGAGGCTTCCTGCAGGCCACCCGCGAGACCCTGGTTCTCGGCACAACTGCAATCGACTCCGGCGCCGTACTCCCCTATAGCCAGGTTCGCTGCGATGCGGTCCGCCGCTTGCTGCCCGAAATTGAGTTTGCCGCGGACCGCCGGCTGGGCGACGCGGCGCTCGGCCGCGTGCTTGGCAGGGTCCTCGCCCACGAACTCTATCACTCCGTGCGGGGCACGGTGCACCACGCGGCTTCCGGATTGGCCAAGGGATCCCAAACGACTGTGGAGCTGAGATCGGACGAATTCTCGTTCAACGCAGCGGATTGGGGAACTCACCCGGCTGGCACGCACTGACCGGTATGGATCATTCCACGGTTGTGCCGTACGGGACGAGCGTCTTGACTCCTTCGGCGTTCTCCTGCCTGGCAATCTTCCAGCTTCCGCCACTCTGCTGAAGATAATACAACTGCGCTTCGTTGCGGTCCCGATACACGAACTCCACGTGCAGGCGCACTTCCCGCTCGGCGGTCGACTGGGGTTCCTGAATCGCGACGCCTTTTACCGAAGCGTTGAAATTGCGGACGTAGGCGGCCAGCGCGGCTTCTCCCTTTTCCGCCACGATCTGCCGCAGTGCGCTCTCCATCTGGCCCGTGTAACAGCCGAGATAGGCGCGCACGTCCCCATCGCGGGCGGCATCCATCATGCGATAAACCGTATCCTGTGGACTCCCTCCGGCTGGCGGGCGCGCCGTCACCAGATTCGAGAGCGACGCAGCGCTGGCCCGCCAACCGCTGCGCTTCACTCCGACAAACCCCAATGCCCCTAACAGTACGGCCAGCGTGGCAATCTGCGCCTGGCGTTCGCGTGTCATGGATTCCTCCGCACGGGCGACGCATCACTGCCCTTCCGGATGATGGTCAAATCGAAGTTACCGTTCTTATCTACGATGAGCTTCTTGATCTTCGGCAGCACCTGTTCCAGCGTCTCCAAATAGAGCCGCCGGCCGTTGACCGCCGAGGCGCGCGCATACTCGCCCGCTACCAGCTCGAAGCGCGCGGCATCGCCATGGGCCTCGTCGATTTTGCTTTGTTTGTAGGCGGCCGCCGCCTCCGTCATTTGCTGAGCTTCGCCGCGCGCGTTGGGGATCTCATCGTTTGCGTATCCGAGCGCCTCGTTATAGATGCGGGCGGCGTCGGCTCGAGCGCTGGCCACATCGCGAAAAGCCTCGGCGGCGTCGGGCGGCGGCGTCATACTCTCTATGTTGATGCTGGCGATGCGCACTCCCGCGCCGTATGCGTCGATCAGCTTCTGGGCTGCGGCGCGCGATTCCTCTTGAATGGCGGTCTTATCGGTAGTCAGCACCGCATCGACCGTGCGCCGTCCGATGCGCCGGGCCAATTCGGTCTCGACCGCCGCGGCGACGCTTTTCGCCACGTCCTGCGTGCGAAACAAGTAGTCGGCGGGCATGCCGACGGAATACTGCACTACGGCGCGCAAGTTGATGATGTTCTGGTCGCCCGTCAGGAACTGCGACGCCAGCGGCTGCGTCCGGCCGAGCACGTTGTCCGCAAGGTCGCCGCCTACTACCAGCCTCTGCAGTTGCTGCACTTTGAGCCTGGCGACGCGGTCGATGGGCCAAGGCAGCGAGATGTGGATGCCGGGAAAGACGCGGGGCTCGATCACCTGTCCGAAGCGCGTGACTACGGCCTGCTGATCGGCGGCCACAATATAAGTTCCGCTGAGCAGCCAGAGAGCGAGGGCGGCCAGCGTGAATTGCTTGCGCCTGTCGGCCGGATGCGCCGCGCGGGGCTTCTCATGCGGGTGTTGGTGCGGATGGTCGTGATGATGATGGCCATGCGGATGGTCGTGATCGTGATCATGCGGCTGGTGGAGATCGTGGCCGTGATGGTGCTCGACCGCCGGGACCGTGCTCATTGCGCGCCGCCCTCGCCCTTCATGAGCACCTTCAGCAGCTCCGAGTCGGAATTGAGGATAGCAGTGGTCTTGTCGTCCAGGATCTTCTTGTAAGACTCCAGCGTGCGTGTGAGCTTATAGAACTTGGGATTGCGGGAGTAGGCCTGGCTGTAAATCCTGGTGGATGCGGCATCGCCTTCGCCACGGGTCTTTTCCGCCTCTTTGTAAGCGGCCGAGAGAATCTCGTCGCGTTGCCGGTCGGCGTCCGCGCGAATCCGCAGCGCCTGCTCCTCGCCTTCCGCGCGGTACTGGCGGGCGATGCGCTCGCGCTCGGCGCGCATACGGGCATAGACGCTCTGCTTGTTCTGCTCCGGCAAGTTCAGGCGCTTGATGCGCACGTCCACGATCTCAATGCCGTATTGCGCCAGCGCTGCGCTGCCGGTGGCGGCGGTCAGTTGATCGAGGAAACTCTCCGCCTGCACGCCTGCCGCGGTGGGCGCCACGATCGACTCGAGATCGTGCGTGCCCAACACCGCCGACAGCCCGGACCAGACGATATCATGCAGGCGCATCTCCGCCGACACCGGATCGCCCACGGTCTCCACAAAATGCTTGGGATCGCGAATGCGCCAGGCGACGTAGCTTTCGATCACCAGGTTCTTCTTGTCACGCGTCAGAAACTCACTCGGCCGGGGATCGTAAACACGCAGCCGGCGGTCGAAATATGTGGCGCTCTGGAAAAACCACTTGACGTGCAGCCCCGCGTCGGTGATGGTCCGCACGGGCTTGCCGAACTGCGTGATGAGGGCGAACTCGGTTTCGCGTACGGAAAGAAAGGTCAACCAGGCAAGCAAGACCAGCGCCACCGCGGCGCCGGCCCGGTAATGTGTCTTAGTAAAATGCATGAAGAGCAGAGCCTCCCAACCCTACTGTCCCAAGCTCAAGCTGCCCGGCGGCGCGACTTCCACGCCATCCTCCAGCAGTAATAAATGACGACGTCCTTTCGAGGCATCCAGAATGAGTTTCTTCTTGCCCGGCAGCACCTGTTCCATAGCTTCCAGGTAAAGCCGAAGCTGATGAATGGCGGGCGCGGTGTTGAAGGCGCTCTCGGCTAGCTCGAAACGGCTGCCGTCGCCATCGGCGCGCAACGTGCGGCTGGCCTTATACCCTGCGGCGGTTTTCAGCCGGGCTTCGGCATTGCCTCGGGCCAGCGCGATTTGTTCGTTGCGATATCCCTCGGCCACGTCGATTAGCCGGTTTTTTTCCTCGAAGGCCCCCGATACCTCACGGAAAGCGTCCACCACCTCGAGCGACGGATGCACGTCGAGCAGCTTCACGCGCACGACTCGGGCGCCCGCCCCATAGCGATCGAGCTTTGTTTGCAGAACGGTCAACACGCGGCTTTCGATTTCCTGGCGGCCGGTAGTCAGCACGTCGTCGAGCGGCGCGGTTGAGACCGTAGTCTGGAGGGCCGACTCGGCGGCCGTGCGCACGGTGGCTTCGGCGTCGAGCTGCCGGAACAGGAAATCGTCGGGACGCGCCATTTCGTAGTGCACCACCGCATTCACTTCGATCATGTTCTGATCGCCTGTCAGCATCAGCGACTCTTCGGGCCTGCGCTGGAAGCGGCCGGAGCGGTGCTGTACATTCCACTCGTAAGCGGCTGGTTCCGCATCGCCGGCCGCCGCGCCGGACCGGAAGCCGATCTCCACCACGCGCACGCTGCGCCCCTTCACGCGCGTAAGCCGATCGATAGGCCAGGGCAGTTTATAGTGCAAGCCGGGCTGCCGGTAGGGCAGAGTCTTCCGTCCAAACCGCTCGATGATCCCGATTTCATTGGGCGCGAGTGAGTAAAAACCGCCGAGCACAATCAGCGCCACAACGGCTGCCAGCGCCGGACGCGCCAATTCCCGCCGGTGTGCGACGGCTTGATCGAACCACCGCTTGGGATCGACATGATGCGACAGGTGATGCAAGTCATGCGAAAGATGGTGGAGCTTCGGCGAGGCCCAGGCGAAGCGCCCCTCCGGCCGCTCAACGTGCAGCAATCGCAGAGCGTTCAGCACGACCAGCAGCGACGCAATCTGGTGTGTCACGGCCGCGCCGATGGGTCCCAGCCTGCCGGTGGCGGCGGCGGTGATCGCCACCGCGTTTACGATGCCGGCGAAGACGATCATGTTCTGCCACGCCGTGCGGATGGCCCTGCGGCTGACCTCGAACAGTTTCGGGAGGGCTTCGAGCGAATGGCCCAGAAAGACCACGTCCGCGGCTTCGGCGGTGATGTCGTTGGCGCCGCCTACCGCGATGCCTACGTGGGCGGCGGCCAGTGCCGGCGCATCGTTCAGCCCGTCGCCCACCATGGCGACCGTGTGTCCATGGGCCGCCGCGTGGCGGATGCGCTCCAGCTTTTCTTCGGGCAGCAGGCCGGCTTCCACGTCGTGGAGCCCCACCTCGCGCGCGATGGCTTCCGCCGCGCGTTTGCGGTCGCCCGTAAGCATCGTAAGGCGGGAGATTTCCAGATGCTCCAGTTGATGAATTGCCTGGCGGGCACCTTCGCGAACCTGGTCGCGAAGGAGGAGGTCTCCCGCCAGGAGGCCGTTCTCGGCCAACAGCACCGCTGTGGCGCCGTAACGATCGGCCTCCTCCAACAGCGGCTCCAGGCCGGAGATATTGTGTTCCGCAAGAAATCCGGCGTTTCCCGCCAGTATGGTGTGCCCCGCCAGTCTTGCCACGGCGCCGCGCCCGGGTACGATGTGCGCTTCATCCGGTTGTGCGATCGGCAGGCCGCGGCGCCGCGCTTCTTCCAGAATGGCGCGCGCCAGCACGTGTTCCGATCCATGCTCCGCCGCGGCGGCAAGCGCCAGAACCTCGGACTCGTTGCGCCCCACGCCCGTAACCTTGATTACGCCGAAGCGCCCCTCGGTGACTGTACCCGTTTTATCGAAGAAGACGGCATTCACTTTGGCGGCGTTCTGCAGGACGCTTCCGCCACGCACCAGGATGCCGCGCCGCGCCAGGCCTCCCACCGCCGCCACCATGGCCGCCGGCGTAGCCAGAATCAGCGCACAGGGGCAAGCTACGATCAGCACCGCAACCGTGCGCAGCCAATCTCGCGTGAAATAGAACGTCAGCCCCGCGACCAGCAGCAGGGCGGGCAGGAAGTAACGCGCGAACCGGTCCGCCAGCCGCTCCACTGGCGCGCGCTTCTCCCGCGCGTGTTCCACCAGTTTGATGACGCGCGCCAGGGTAGTGTCGGCTCCCGCGCGCGTCACGGTGATGCGGAGCGGGCCCAGGCCGTTCAGAGAGCCGGAAAAAACCTCGTCGCCGGCGGACTTATCGCGCGGCAGAGGTT
>Ga0335078_10001632_pt1 | contig 33773 bp, 30 predicted proteins | sample Lox_Sample_32_FD_206711 | JGI IMG/M metagenome (GOLD analysis project Ga0335078, IMG submission 206711) | Soil microbial communities from Loxahatchee National Wildlife Refuge, Florida, United States - Lox_Sample_3.2 | ecosystem: Environmental > Terrestrial > Soil > Wetlands | place: USA...
GGCCAATCCGCTCGCGGGATCGGCCCGGCTGCGGCAGCGGATCGCGCTCGCGGGCATGCCGCCCCAGCCGGCGGTCGCGCTGCTGGCCGGGCTGCGCTCGATCGCGGGCGCCACCGTCATCCCGGTCTACTCGCCGCGCGCGGCCGGGCAGACCGCGCCCGGCGGCGGTCCGGGCTCCGGCCAGAGCGGGGGCCAGGCCGGGCCAGGTCCGGGCCCGGACGGCGGCAGCGTGATCGGCAACGGTCCCGGCGAGGGCATCATCAGCTGCGCCGGCCTGCGCGAGCTGGCAGTGCTCGGCCAGTGCGCGCCCGGCCGCGCGGCGGTCCTCGTGCCGGCCGGGAACCTGTTCGACGACAACCCGATGTTCAGCACCCAGCCGATCGCGAGCGCCACCAGCCCGGCGGCGTCGGGCAACGTCACCGGGCTCTACCTGCAGACGCTGCTGGTAAAGGTGAACAACGCAGGCACGCTGGAGAAGGTGCGGACCTACCTGGTCACCCATGTCACAGACTCGGCGTCCGGCACCGCTCCCCGGACGTTCGGGGAATCAGTACAGGCCAGAGCCTCGGTGGCGACGACCGTCCAGCGGCTGATCTACACGGCGGTGGCCCTCACCCTGATCGTGGCCGGCTGCAGCCTGGCGGTCGCGGTCGGCGGCAGCCTGGTCGAGCGCAAGCGGCCGTTCACGCTGCTGCGCGTCACGGGCACGCAGACCTCGACGCTGTACCGGGTCGTGCTGCTCGAGGCTGTCCTGCCGCTGGCCGCGGCGACGATCGTGGCCGGGGCGCTCGCCTACCTGATCGCGATCATCACCGTGGCGGCGGTCGCGCCGGCCGGCACGCCCGTTCCGGCCCCTGCCGGCGCTTACTACCTGACGATGGGCTGCGGTCTGGTAGGCGCGCTGCTCATCATCGGGGCTTCGCTGCCGCTGCTGGGGCGGCTGACGGCCGCGAGCGGGGTGCGGTTCGAGTAGCGCCCGCGGTCAGCCGGGCGGCAGCGGTGCCTGCGCTGCCGCGCCCGCCCGGCTGGCCCTGGCCTCGGCAAGCGCGAGCAGCGCGACCGCGAGCCAGGGTAGCCAGCTCAGGTAGTACCAGGCGTCCAGGCTCGCAGGGGCAGTCTGGACGACAGGCCCGGCAATGAGCTGCGCGGCGGCCACCGGCAGCCAGCACGCCGCGATGGCGGCCGACGTCCTGGCTGGCACCACCCCGGCGGCGAGCAGCGGCAGCGCCAGCAGCAGCAGGCCGATGCCGACGGCCGCGGCCTGGCCAGGGGAGTCGCCGGTGAAGACCGTTCCGATCGGCCCCGGCGGGAAGTACGCGGGACTGGGCACCGACAGGACGGTGACCATGACCGCGGCCGCCCACCACAGCCGCAGGCGCGAGCCGCGGGCCAGCGCCGGCGGCTGCAGCGCGCGCAGCGCGACAACGGCGGCGACCGCGCCGGTCCCGCCGGCGACCGCCAGCACCGCGACGATCGTCATCGCGGCACCGCGCTGCAGCGGCCCGACCGGAACGCAGACTCCGACCGCCGCCACGCAGCCGCCCAACACGGCGGCGGGCCCGGCGGCGTCATGCCAGCGGCTGCGCCAGGCCAGGCACACCACGCCGGCTGCCGCGGGCGGCAGGGCGAGGATCGTCCACGGCAGCCAGACGGTGCCGCGAATCCGCAGTTCCACCGCCAGCCACACGACAAGCGCCCCGGTCAGCACCGCTGCCAGGCCAGCTGTCGTCAGCATGCCGCCAGACGCATGCGACTGCCCGCGCACCGACGCGGCCGCGTCGGGGTCAAGGTCTGCACTCACGAACGGCCCGCCCCATTCTTGCCTTTGCCGATAGGCCATTATGTGAATAATCCGCCCGCGCGTCGCGGCAAATCGCCCGCACCGTCCCGGCCGCGCCCGGCGCCCGCGCTCAGCCAGCGGGCCGTGCCAGCCCCGCGGGGGCATCCCGGCCGGGGACGCGAGGCCGTCCGCAGCCGACCGGCGAGCCTGCACAGCAGCAAGGGCTGGACAGCGGCCATCAGCGCGCAGAGCGCGGCGCAGGCCAGCCACGGCCCGGCCCGCCCCAGGAAGGCGATCAGCTGCGTCGCCAGCACCGGCGCCGCGACTGTCGCAATGCCCCAGCTCAGCCCGTAGACAGCGAGATAACGAGCGGTCGCGCCAGCAGGCGCGAGGCAACTGACCACCGCGAACGCGCGCCCGGAAACAAGGAGGCTGCCGATGCTCCACGACACCGTCGGCGCCGTCAGCCCGGCCAGCGTGTGACCGGCCGCGTAGCCGGTCATTCCGGCTGCCATCAGGCAGAACCCGATGCAGGAGGCAGTCGCGCCGGACAGGCCCGCCAGCACGGGCGCCCGCAGGAGCGGCCGCGCGAGCACGAGCGCGAGGGTAGAAACCGTCATCACCAGCCCGGCGCTGGCCGGGTTTATCCCGGCGGCGGCGAGCGAGAGCGGCAGCGCGACCAGCATCACCATGTAGGCGAGCGCGAACACCGTTCCCGCCGCGGTCATCGCCAGCAGCCCACGGTCCCGCCAGGGCGAGGCCGCGCGCTCAGTCCGCGCGGCCCCGCCGTGCGGCCCGGCGGCCGGGGTATGCGATGACAGGTGATCCGCGGGCAGCCCTCGGTACACGATCAGCGCGCATGCCAGGCAGGACGCCGCGTCGGCCACGAACAGCCAGCGCAGGCTCCAGTGGCCGATCAGCGCCGCGGCCAGGCCCGCGCCCATGTTGCCAACGGCCAGCGCCGTCGTGAGCAGCGCGTAGGCGGCAGCGCGCTCGGCTGGCGCGGTCGCATCGGCGATCATCGCCTGGCTCGGCGGCTCGTACAGCTCGAACGCGAGACCGAGCAGCAGCGCCGCTACCGCCGCGGCCGCGACGCCGGGCGCCGCCGCGATGCCGAGCTGGGCCACGGCACACCCGGCCAGGCCGGCCAGGATCGTGCGCCTGGCGCCCAGCCGGCTCGTGAGCCACCCGCCGAGCAGACGGCCGGGAATCGTGGCCGCGCCGAACAGTGCCGAGACGGCACCGGCCTCGGCGAGGCTGGCGCCGAGCGCGCGGGACAGCAGCACGGTCAGGAACGCGAGCGAGAACGCGCCCAGCTGGTTGACGGCGCGGGCCAGGGCGAGCAGCCGGACCTGGCGGGGGAACGGACTGCTGGTCCGGACCGGGCTGAGCCGCACACTCGCCTCCACGGTGACCAGCGAACGTAGTAACGGCAGTCACGCACCATAGACGCGGCGGGCGTGACCAGTCAAGTGCGTTTCGATAGTCACATCGAGCTGCTGCCCGACGCTGCGATCGCGGGGCATCGGCGCTGATCACCGGCGCCTACCCCGGTACCGCGCTGGCGGGCGACGTGCGCGTCACGTGCGGGCTGCCGCGCGACGGCTCCGCGCGCTGCCGGGGGACGAGGCGGGGCCTGGACGCGGTCGACGCGCACCTCGGCTCGTACCTGGTGTCCGCCGTGCCCGCCCGAGCCCTGCCGCTGCCCGCCGCGCCCCCGCGCCCCGCGCAGCGCGTCCCGCGGCTACGCCGGGCGTGCGACCTCGTAGCTGACGAACGCGATGCCGCGCCCGATCGTGGCCGCGCGCAGCAGGCGCAGCGGCTTGCTGGCACTGGTCTTGCCGAAGAGCCGGTCTCCGTCCCCGACCAGCACCGGGAAGATCAGCAGCCGCAGCTCGTCGGCGAGGTCATGCTCGATCAGCGCGTGCGCGAGCTGGTAGCTCCCGTACACGAGGATCTCGCCGCTGACCTCCCGCTTCAGCCTCGACACCTCGCTCACCAGGTCGCCGCGCAGGACCGCGGAACCGGACCACGCGGGGTCCCGCAGCGTGCCGGACACGACGTACTTCGGCATGCCGTTGAGCTTGTCGGCCCACTCGCCGGCCCGCGACCGCCAGCGGGCAGCGAACCACGCCTCGCTCCGCCGGCCCAGGAGCAGCGCGTCGGCGCCGAGCGCCTCCGCGGTGAAAAAGCTCGCCCAGTCCTCGGCGTCGGTGTCGAGGGACGCGCTGAGCCAGCCGCCCAGCCGGAACTCCTCCAGGCCGTCAGGATCCTGGACGACCCCGTCAAGCGAGATGTTGGTGCTGATAACGATCTTTCCCATCGCCGGTCTCCCGTTCATCGGTGGCTGTCATCGATACGGACACCGCGCGGCACGGAAACTGGTCGGCGGCGGGCCGGCCGGCCCGGCCGCCGTCCGGCAGAGCCGCGCCGCCTGCGACGAGTCCGAGCCTGCGGGTCGTCCGGGTGAGCGCGACGTACAGGTCGGCCCGCCCGCGCGGCGATGCCTGCTCGATGCCGGCCGGGTCAACGACGATCACCGAGTCGAACTCGAGCCCCTTTGCCTGCTCGGGCGTCAGGACGGCCACCGGGGCGTCGAGGTCAGGCCCGGCGGCGAGGCCGACGGCGGCGGCGGACTCGGCCAGCCGGTCCGGCGGGGCGATGACGGCCACGCGCCCGGCCCCGATCAGCTCCGTCTCGCGCCGCACCCGCGCGGCGAGGTCGTCCGCGCCCGCGAACCACGGGCTCTCGGCGGAGTCGCGCACGGACTGCGGCGCGTCGGCGGCCGCCGGCAGCAGCGCCGCGGCCAGCGCCATGACGGGCCTCGGGGTGCGGTAGTTCACGGTCAGCCGCGCCGTGCGCCAGCGGCCGGCCGCGACCGGGTCAAGCACCTGCGCCCATGTGTCAGCGCCGGCCGGAGTGCTCGTCTGCGCCAGGTCGCCGACGACGGTCATGGAGCGGGCCGGGCAGCGGCGCAGCACCATCCGCCAGGCCATCGCCGACAGTTCCTGCGCCTCGTCGACGATGACGTGCCCGTAGGCCCAGTTCCGGTCGTGCAGTGCTCGCTCGGCAAGCGTCCCGGGCGCGCCGGCCGGCTCGGCGTTCCGCCCGGCGATCCAGGCCGTGAAGTCCTCGACCTCCAGCGGCGGCACGACGATAGCCTCGTCGGCGGTGAGCTGCGCCACGAGCTCCGATGCGTACTGATAAGCCGCGGCGCGTTCCGCCTCGTCCGCGGCGCGCCTGCGGACGGCGGCCCGCTGCGTTGCCTCGACGGGGCCGAGGAGCTCCGCGAGCTCGTCCAGGAGGGGAACGTCGGCAGGTGTCCACTGGCCGCGCGTCGTGTCGCGGGCGATCGCGGCGCGTTCGGCGTCGGTCAGGTCAAGCCGGCTCGGCTGCCGGTAGAGGTGCGCGAGCAGCTGCTGCGGCGTGACCTCGGGCCACAGCACGTCGAGCACGCTGCGCAGGGCTGCCGCCTCGGCCAGCTCGGCACCCAGGTCTGCCTCGTCTGCGGGCCGGAGGTTCCGCAGACCGGCGGTGTCGCGCAGCTGCTGCCGGACCAGCGCGCGCACCACGGCGGTGCCGAATGCGCGCCGGGCCGTGTTGTGCGGCAGGGGAGCGCCGGTCTCGGGATCGCGGCGCCGCTCCGCCGCGGCGCGCGCCTGGCTGCATACCCGGGGCGTGAGCAGGTAGCCGGTGCCGTCGACCTTGATCTCGATGGTCTGCGCCGGCACCTGCCGCAGGCCGGCGACCGCCCGAGCGAGCACGCCTGCCATCCTCGCGCCGCCCTTGACGCGGGCCGCCTCCGGCGACTCCGCGCCGCGGGCGTCGACGCCGGGGAACAGCGAGCCGACCGTGGCCAGCACGACGTCGTTCTCGCCCAGTGCGGGCAGTACCTGATCGATGTAACGCAGGAACGTGGCACTCGGGCCGAGCACCAGGATCCCGCGCCGTGCCAGTCGCTTCCGGTAGGTATAGAGGAGGTAGGCGGCCCGGTGCAGCGCGACCACGGTCTTGCCGGTGCCGGGCCCGCCCTCGACAACGAGGATCCCGGCCGGGTCCTCGCGGATGATGCGGTCCTGGTCTGTCTGGATGGTGGCGACGATGTCGCTCATCCGCCCCGTGCGCCCGCTGCGCAGCGACGCGAGCAAGGCGGCCTCGCCGGTCAGGTGCGTCTCGTCGACGGCGTCCAGGTCGAGCACGTCATCGTCCAGGCTCACGACCCGCCGGCCGGCGGTGTGCAGGTGGCGGCGGCGGGTCACGCCGTACCGCTCCCGCGGGGTCGCGCGGTAGAACGGCTCGGCCGCGCGCGCACGCCAGTCGACCAGCAGCTGCTCGTGATCGTCGCTGCGCAGGCCGAGCCTGCCGACGTAGAGCTGGTAGCCGTCGTCGAAGTCGAGGCGGCCGAAGCACAGGTTCCGCTCTGCGGCGTCCAGCTCCGCGGTCCTGTCGTGATACTGCCGGGCGAGCGACTCGCGCTCGGACCACCCCTGGTCGTTCTCGGCGGTCGGGCCGAGATGCACCTCGGTGAGCCGCTGCTGCGTGGCGGCGCGCAGCACGTCCAGCCGCTCGTACAGCATCGTCAGGTGCTGCTGCTCCGGTGCCAGCTCGGCCGCGCTGGTTGACGCCATTTCCCGGGCCGTGCTATCTTGGAATAGGGACAAGAGTGGGTCTTTCCCTTCAAATGCGGACAGAGAATCCTCACTCTACCAAGTCTTCCGCCATTCCGGCACCCCCGTCACCGGGTCACGATGCTCACGATCTTGCCGGGCACGATCACGAGCCGGGCGATGTCCCGGCCCGCCGTCGCCGCGGTGAGGGCCTCGGTGCTGCTCAGCTCGCGCTCGATGTCAGCCTCGCCCGCGCTGGCCGGCACCTCGATCGTGAACCGGACCTTGCCGTTGACCTGCACCGGCAGGGTCAGCGTCGGCTCGGCCGCGAGCGCCTCGTCGGCCTCGGGGAAAGCGGCCCAGGCGACCGACCCGGAGTGGCCGAGGCGGCTCCACAGTTCCTCGGCCACGTGCGGCGCGAGCGGGGCTACCATCAGGACCAGTGGCTCCGCGAGCCCCCTGGGCAGGCCGGCGCCGTCGGCGGCGATCCTGGCGGCATGGCTGGTGAGCCCGATCAGGCCGGCGATCGCCGTGTTGAACCGCAGCTCCGCGAAGTCCGCGCGGACCACCGCGATCGTGGCGTGCAGCCTGCGGGCCGTCTGCTCGGTCAGCGCGGCATCGGTGACGGTGAGCCGGCCGGTTTCCTCGTCCACGATGCAGCGCCACAGCCGCTGCAGGAACCGGTGCACGCCGATCACGTCGCTGGTCCGCCACGGGCGGCTGACGTCCAGCGGGCCCATGGCCATCTCGTACAGCCGCAGCGTGTCGGCGCCGTACGCCGCGTACATGTCGTCGGGACTGACGCTGTTCTTCAGGCTCTTGCCCATCTTGCCGGCCCGCCGCGTGACCGGCTCGCCGTGGTATGTGCAGGAGCCGTCTGCCTGCTCGGTGACGTCGGCGGCGGGAACGTACATGCCGCGATCGTCGGTGAACGCGTCGGCCAGGATGTAGCCCTGGTTGAACAGCCGCCGGAACGGCTCCCTCGTCGAGACATGTCCCAGGTCGTAGAGCACCTTGTGCCAGAACCGCGCGTACAGCAGGTGCAGGACAGCGTGCTCCACGCCGCCGACGTACAGGTCGACACCGCCGTCACCCGGCGCCGCGCCGTCGGGCACCATCCAGTACCGCTCGACGTCCGGGCCGACGAACGCGTCGTCGTTGGCCGGGTCGAGATAGCGCAGGTAGTACCAGCACGACCCGGCCCACTGCGGCATCGTGTTCAGCTCGCGCCGGTATCGCCGCGGGCCGTCGCCCAGGTCCAGCTCGACGGTCGCCCAGTCCGCGGCGCGCGCCAGCGGCGGCACGGGATCGGCCTGCTCGTCGCCCGCCGCGTCCGGGCGGAAATCGGTTATCTCCGGCAGGGTCACCGGGAGCTGGCTCTCCGGCAGGCCGATCGGCCGGCCCTCGCCGTCGTAGACGATCGGGAACGGCTCGCCCCAGTACCGCTGGCGCGAGAACAGCCAGTCCCGCAGCCGGTACGACCGCACCCGGCTGCCGTGCCCGTGGCCGGCCAGCCAGCGAACCGCCGCGTCGATGGCACTCGCCGTTCCCATCCCGGTCAGCTCCATGCGGCCGCCGCCGGCGTTCGCGCCATCGCCGGCGTAGGCCTGCGGCCAGCCGCTGGCCGGCGCGCCGGGATCCAGCCCGCGTGCCGCGAGCCAGGCGGGCGGCGGATGCACGGCCGCCTCGACCGGCAGCCCGAGCCGCCGGGCGAACTCGAAGTCACGCTGATCATGGGCCGGGACCGCCATGATGGCTCCCGTGCCGTAGGTCATCAGCACGTAGCTGGCGACCAGCACGGGGATCGGCCGCCCGGTGGCGGGATTGATCACGTGCGCGCCCGTGAAGAACCCGTCCGTCGCGGTCGGGTCCGGGCTGCCGCCGCGCCAGGCCCGCGGCGTCCCGGCCGGGAACGCCGGCGTCGCCAGCCGGGCGGCCAGCGGGTGCTCGGGCGCGAGGACCAGGAACGTCGCCCCGGCCAGCGTGTCGGGGCGGGTCGTGAACACCGCGATCGCCGGCGGGGGAGCGCCGGTGAATCCCGGCCCGCCGCCGGCGCCGTCCGGCAGCGGGCCGGCGAGCTCGAACTCGATCAGGGCGCCGTCGCTGGCTCCGATCCAGTTCCGCTGCATCGTCTTGATCGGCTCGGGCCAGTCGACCAGCTCGAGGTCTGAGAGGAGCCGCTCGGCATAGGACGTGATGCGCAGCATCCACTGCCGCAGCGGACGGCGGAACACCGGGTAGTTGCCCACGTCGCTGCGGCCGTCCGCCGTGATCTCCTCGTTTGCCAGCACGGTGCCCAGGCCGGGACACCAGTTGACCATCTCCTCGGACAGATACGCGAGCCGGTGCCCGTCGATGACGTCGCTGCGCTCGCCCGGCGACATCGCCGCCCAGCTGCGGCCGCCGGGGACGGCGCGCTCGCCCGACTCGAACTCCGCGGCCAGCTCCGCGATCGGCCGGGCGCGGTCTCGCCGGGTGTCGTACCAGCTGCCGAAGATCTGCAGGAAGATCCACTGTGTCCACCGGTAGAAGGCCTGGTCGGTGGTGGCCACCTCGCGGCGGGCGTCGTGCGCCAGGCCGAGCCGCCGCAGCTGGCGGCGCATGTTCGCGACGTTGACGCCCGTCGTCACCGACGGATGCTGGCCGGTGCTGATCGCGTACTGCTCGGCGGGCAGGCCGAACGCGTCGTAGCCGAGCGCGTGCAGCACATGACGGCCGGACATCCGCAGGAACCGGCCGAAGACATCACTGCCGATGTACCCCAGCGGGTGTCCCACGTGCAGGCCCGCGCCGCTGGGATACGGGAACATGTCCAGCAGGTAGAACTTCGGTCTGCCGCGCATCGCCTCGAAGCCCGCCGACAGCGGCCCGCTGGGGTTAGGGGAGTGGAATGTGCCGTCCTGCTCCCAGCGCAGCTGCCACTTCAGCTCGATCTGCGCGGCCAGCTCCGCGTCGTACCGGAACGGCGGCGTGTGCTCGCTCATCGGATCCTCGTTGCGGTCGGGGAAAAGAAAAAGCCCCTCAGACAGCGAGGGGCAGCCGCGCTGACTCAGCGCGTCAGCGCGGCTCGGCAAGAAGCAGGCTCTGCCGGCCGGTCACGGCAGAACTGTACCGCGCCCGCGCTCCGCGGGCTCGCCCGACTCCGATCGCGGGGACCGCGCCTTCGCTCGACTTAACATAATGTGCATTATCGGCGCCACGTCAGCGCGCCAGGCTGTCCGCGGCGTCCGGCCACCTCAGCCGGCCGGCGGCGCCGGCACGCGGCGCAGTATTTCCTCGATCGCAAGCTTCATCCCGGCGACGTCAGTCTTCAGCTCCGCGACGTCAGTCTTCAGCTCCGCGACGTCAGTCTTCAGCTCCGCGACATCGGCGGTGAGTCTGTCCAGCTGCTTACCGTGCTGCTTCTGCACGGTGCGGAAGGCCACCAGGTCGGCCCTGATGGCCCGCATTGTCGTGCTGAGCGCCTCGTTCTGACCAGGCCCGGACCAGGTCTCCAGCCGCTCAACGCGCATCTCTAACGTCCTGATTCGGTCGTCGGTGGTGTCCATGCAGGGCACGGTACGGCGTGCCACTGACAGGATGGCACAGCGGCGGCGCCCGCGAGCGCGAACCGGCGGACGCCCGCTGCTGCGGTCGCGTTGCTCCTGGCCAGCCACTCCCCTGGGTTATGATGATCTTGATTCGGGAGGGACTGACTCGGTTGGCGCACGTCACGATCGCCAGCATGAACCTGCACTGCGGCGCCGGCACGCGCGGCCAGCCGTTCGACATCGAGGCGGCGATCGCCGGCCTGGCAGCCGACGTGATCGTCCTCCAGGAGACCTGGTCGCCCGAGGACGCGGGCACCGATCCGGTCGAGTCGGCCGCGAAGGCGATGGGCGCGCGGCTGTTCCGCGTGCCGCAGCGCCGCGTCCGGGCCCTCACCGACATCGCCATCCCGCTGTCGGCCGGCCCCGGCGCGGTCGGCATCGCGCTGCTCACGACGCTGCCCGTAACCGGCTACGAGGTCGTCCGGCTGAGGCACATCCCGGGCGACGTGGCCGCCCGGCGGGCGCAGATCGCCACCGTCGGGCTGCCCGGCGGCCGCGCGCTGCGCGTCACAGGCACGCACCTGACGTACCGCCTCGCGAGTCCCGTGCAGCTCGCCCAGATCCTGCTGCGACTGGGCACCACCTCGCTGCCGACGGTGATCGCCGGCGACCTCAACATGCCCCGCCAGGTCGCGCGCTGCGCGCCGGGCTATGAGCCGGCCGTGCGCGGCCGGACGTGGCCCGCCGAGCTTCCGCTCGTGCAGCTGGACCACGTGCTGGTGGGCCGCGGAGCCACGCTGGTCGATGCCGCCGTGCTGCCGCCCGCCGGATCAGACCACCTGCCCGTCCGCGCCCGGCTGCGGATCCCGGCCTAACCGGCGCTCGCCGGAGCCGCCGGAGCCGCCGGGCCAGCGGGCCCGGTCACACGCGGACGCCGAGCCCGCCTACGACGCTGAGCTCCTGCCTGCTGAACTCGCCGGTGAGCATCGGCATGGCGCGCCCGATCGCTTCCCTGGCCGCCGGCAGCTGCAGCGACGCGTCATGGGCGGCCGCGGAGTCCCAGATCTCGGTCACCCAGATCACGTCGGCGTCATCGGCATCGGTGCACACCGCGTAGACCTGGCAGCCGGCCGCGCGCAGGCCATCGGCACCGCCGAGCAGGATCTCGATCACCGGGTCCCGGCAGCTGGCCTTGGTGCGCATCGACCCGATGTACCCGTACGTCACCCGTCCGTCCTTCCCGCCCGCCCGCCCGGCAGAATTACAGCAGTGTAATTCCTCAGCCGGCAGCCGGGCGGAGGCCGTCGGGGAATCCGGTCCAGCGCAGCGGCCGGGTGAGATGACCCGCGTCGTTGAAGCTCACCAGCGACGGCGGCAGGCCCGACCGGTACATCAGCACCGTGAGCGCGCAGTTCTGCTGGTTCAGCCCGAGCCAGCGCCACTCCGGCGCGGCCAGCGCCGCCCGCACGAACCAGCCGATCTGGAAATTGTGCGTGACCAGCAGCACGTGCTCGTCCTGTCCGGTCACGGCCGTGTCACCGGGCCCGCCGAACTTCTCTGCCGCGGCCCGTGACAGCTCGGCGCCCGCCGCCCGCTCGGCCGGGTCGTAGGCGCTGACGAACCGCGCGTAGTCGGCAGGCAGCCCGGCCAGGTCCGGATCGGACGGGATGTAGTCGTCGATCAGCTCCGACTCGGCCGGCGCCACGCCGTGCACGTAGCCCGCGACGATCTCGGCGGTGCGGGCGGCGCGCGATTGCGGACTGCAGTAGATGGCCGACAGCGGCACCTCGCGCAGCCGCTCCCCCGTCAGCCGCGCCTGCTGCTCGCCGCGCGCCGTCAGCTCGCCGTCCTCGGCTGCCTCGCCGTGCCGCAGCAGGTAGAGGAAGCGGCTCGCCATCGTGCCCCCAGCGACCATGATCACGGTAAGTTAGGGTCCTGTCAGAGGCCCCAACTTACCGTGATCACGGACCGGGTTCAGGCGACCTCGGCCATCGCCTGCGCGAACTGGGCCTGGTACAGCCGCGCGTACGCGCCGCCGGAGGCGAGCAGCGCGTCGTGCGTGCCCTGCTCCACGATGTGGCCGTCCGCCATCACCAGGATGAGGTCCGCGTCCCGGATCGTGGACAGCCGGTGCGCGATCACGAAGCTCGTCCGGCCGGCCCGCAGCGACGCCATCGCGCGCTGGATCAGCACCTCGGTCCTGGTGTCGACCGAGCTGGTCGCCTCGTCCAGGATCAGCACGGCAGGCCGCGCCAGGAACGCGCGCGCGATCGTGATCAGCTGCCGTTCCCCCATGCTGACGTTCGTGCCCTCGTCGTCCAGCACCGTGTCGTACCCGTCGGGCAGCATCCGCACGAACCGGTCCACGTAGGTAGCCTTCGCCGCCTCGACGATCTGCTCGCGGGTGGCTTCCTGCAGGCCGTAGGCGATGTTCTCCTCGATCGTGCCGCCGAACAGCCACGCGTCCTGCAGCACCATGCCGGTCAGCCCGCGCAGTTCCTCGCGGCTCATCTGCGCGGCGTCGACGCCATCGAGCAGGATCCGGCCGGAGTCGATCTCGTAGAACCGCATCAGCAGGTTGACCAGGGTGGTCTTGCCGGCCCCGGTGGGCCCGACGATCGCCACGGTCTGCCCCGGCTCGACCGACAGCGACACGTGCTCGATCAGCGGCCGGTCCGGCGTGTAGCGGAACGACACGTCCTCGAACTCGACCCGGCCCTGCACCCCCGCGGGCCGCGCCGGCTCCGCGGCGTCCGGCGTCTGCTCGGGCGCGTCCAGCAGCGCGAACACGCGCTCCGCCGACGCCACCGACGACTGCAGCAGGTTCGCCATGCTCGCGACCTGCGTGAGCGGCTGGCTGAACTGCCTGGAGTACTGGATGAACGCGGTGACGGCGCCCAGGGTCAGCGAGCCGCCGGCGATCAGCAGGCCGCCGACGACGGCCACCAGCACGTAGTTCAGGTTCGAGGCGAACATCATCACCGGCTGGATCGTGCCGGAGATGAACTGCGCCTTGTAGCTTGCCTGGTAGAGCGCCTCGTTCTGCTGGGTGAAGGTCTCCATGGACTTCTCCCGCTGGCCGAACGCGGTGACCAGGGCGTGCCCCGAGTACATCTCCTCGATGTGGCCGTTCAGCTGGCCGGTGAACTTCCACTGGCTGATGAACTGCGGCTGGGCCCGCTTGGCGATCTTGCGCATCGCGTAGGCGGACGCCGGGACCGTCACCAGCGCGATGAGCGCCAGCTCCCAGGACACAACGAACATCAGCGTCAGCACGCCCACGATCGTGAGCAGCGAGGTGACCAGCTGGCTGAGGGTCTGCTGCATCGACTGCTGCAGGTTGTCGATGTCGTTGGTGACGCGGCTGAGGATCTCCCCCCGCGGCTGCCGGTCGAAGTAGGCAAGCGGCAGCCGGGCCAGCTTGGCCTGCACCTGCTCGCGCAGCCGGTACACGGCGCGCTGCACCATCGTCGCTGTCAGCCGGGCCTGGAACAGCGCGCAGACAGACGAGCCCACGTTGAGCGCCACGACCACGAGCAGGATCTGCGCCACGTGGTGGAAGTCGATCCCGTGGTGCGACGTGTAGCCGAAGAACACCACGTTGATCGCCTCGCCGAGCAGGCGCGGCCCGAGCACCTGCAGCGTCACGGCACTGACCGCGAACGCGAGAGCCAGGATCAGCAGCGGCCGGTACGGGCTCAGCATCCGCAGCAGCCGCCTGCTCGAGCCCTTGAAGTCCAGCGCCCGCTCGGTCGACATGCCGCCCATGAACCGGGCCGGACCCTGCATCGTGCCGGCCGGCCGCAGCTCGCGCTGCGGCGTCGCCCGCTCCCCCGTGCCCTGTCCCTGACCGGGACCGGCCGCCGGCTTCGAGCCGTTCGCCCCGCTGCCGTTCGCCCCGCTGCCGTTCGCCCCGCTGCCGTTCGCCCCGCTGCCGTTCGCCGCGCTGCCGTTCGATCCCGCGCTCACGCCGCGGCCTCCTGCTCTGTCAGCTGGGACAGGACTATCTCCCGGTATGTCTCGCTGGACTCCATCAGCTCGTCGTGCGTGCCCGCCGCCACCACCCGGCCGGCGTCGAGCACGAGGATCTGGTCGGCATGCCGGATCGTGCTGACCCGCTGCGCCACGATGATCATCGTCGCGCCCGTCACCTCGGTGGCCAGCGCCGCGCGGAGCCGCGCGTCCGTGGCGTAGTCCAGCGCGGAGAACGAGTCGTCGAACACGTAGATCTGCGGCTGGTGCACCAGCGCCCGCGCGATCGCCAGCCGCTGCCGCTGGCCGCCGGACACGTTCGTGCCGCCCTGCGCTATGCGCGAGTCCAGCCCGTCCGGCATCCGCGCCACGAAGTCGCGGGCCTGCGCGATCTCCAGCGCCTTCCACAGCTCCTCGTCGGTCGCCCGCTGGTTGCCGTAGCGCAGGTTGGACGCCACCGTGCCGGAGAACAGGTACGGCTTCTGCGGGATCAGGCCGACCGCGTCCGACAGCGCGGCCGGGTCGAGCTGCCGCACGTCGACGCCGCCGACCAGCAGCGAGCCCCCGGTCACGTCGATCAGCCGCGGGATCAGGTTGACCAGCGTCGTCTTGCCGCTGCCGGTGCCGCCGATGATGGCGGTCGTCTTGCCCGGCAGCGCGGTGAGGCTGACGTCGTGCAGCACCGGCGCCTCGGCGCCCGGGTACCGGAACTCGACGTGCCGCAGCTCGAGCCTGCCCGGCTCGCTCCCGGCGGGCAGCGGTGCGGCCGCCGGGTGCAGGGCCGGCTCGGTGTCCAGCACCTCCATGATCCGGTCCGCGCTGACCTCGGCGCGCGGGACCAGCATGAACATGAACGTGGCCATCATCACCGACGTCAGGATCTGGGCCAGGTAGGTGATGAACGCGGTCAGCGAGCCGATCTGCATGCTGCCGTCGGCGATCAGGTGCCCGCCGAACCAGACCACCGCGGTAGTGGACAGGTTCAGGACGAGCATGACGGAGGGGAACATCAGCGCCATCAGCTTGCCGGCCCCGAGCTGGACGCCGAACAGCTCGCTGCTGGCGCTCTCGAACCGGTCCCGCTCCTGCGGGTCGCGGACGAACGCGCGGATCACCCGGACGCCGGTGATCTGCTCGCGCAGCACGCGGTTGATGTTGTCCAGCCGCTCCTGCATGACCTTGAACAGCGGGCGCATCCGGGAAATGATCAGCGTCAGGATGATGCCGAGCAGCGGCACCGCAACCACCAGCAGCGAGGACAGCTTCACGTCCTGGTTCAGGGCCAGGATGATGCCGCCGATGCACATGATCGGCGCGGACAGCAGCAGGGTGAAGGTCATGATGGCCAGCATCTGCACCTGCTGGACGTCGTTGGTCGTCCGCGTGATCAGCGTCGGCGTGCCGAAGTGGTTCACCTCGCGATCGGAGAAGCGCTGCACCCGGCTGAACAGGCCGTGCCGCACATCCCGCCCGAGCGCCATCGCGACCTTCGCGCCGAAGTAGACCGCGCATACCGCGCACGAGATCTGCACCAGCGTGATGGCCAGCATGAACGTGCCGGTCTTCAGGATGTAGTGCGCGTCATGGAATATCACGCCCTTGTCGATGATGTCGGCGTTCAGCGTCGGCAGGTACAGCGTCGCCAGCGTCTGTGCCAGCTGGAACACCAGCACCAGGCACAGCGGGCGCTTGTACGGGCGCAGAAACTCGCGCAGCAGTCGGATCAGCACTCGGTTCTCTCAGTTCTCGGGAGGAAAATCTTCAGGGCGGGGAACGTCGGCTCTGCCGCTAGCCGGTGTCCGGCCGGAACTCGGTGTCTAGCGTGCTGCGCATGCCGTCGGCAAGTTCATTTAGCCCGCGGCGCATCAGCGGCCCGAGCGCGACCGGCGGCTCGGAGGTGACCCACCGCTCCATGACCGCCTGCACCGCGCCGGTCACCGCGGCCGCCAGGATCCGCGGGTACATGCCGCCCGCGGCCCGCCGGCCGAGCCGGATCGCGATCGCCTCGGCCAGCGAGTACTGGATCATGTGCTGGACCTTCAGGTACTCGCCGCGCAGCGCGGGCGTGCTCGTCACGACCCGGATGCCTGCCATCCAGTCGGGGTCCAGCGGCTGGTCGGCCGCCGCGTACTCGGACATGACCGCGGCGACGATCGCCTCCCACAGGCCCTCGCTCGCGGGCCGCTCGCGCAGCGCAGTGCCGACCCGCATGGCCCGGTCGAAGCCGAGCGCACAGATGGCCTCGTACTTGCTGCCGAAATAGTTGTTGAACGTGCGCGCCGAGACCCCGGCCGCCTCGGCGATGTCCTCGACCAGGACGTTGTCGATCCCGCGCTCGATTACCAGCCGCATGGCGGCGAGGCCGAGCGCCTGCCGGGTGGCGACCTTCTTGCGCTCGCGCAGCCCGGTCGGCTGCACTGCGGCCTCAGCCTGCGTGCCGACCCGGTCAGTGACCAGCTCCGCGCTCATAGGTGCAAGAGTATCTTAATTTGCGTAGCACGCAACTTTGCGGCCCGCGCACTATTCATGCAGCGTGTTCGTCGGGCTCGCCCGCGGCGAGCGGTCCGCGCTGAGTACGGCGCTGCCGGTGTTCGCGCTGGTCCTCGCCCTCGCGGTGATCACCGCGCAGCCAGGATCGGTGCTCCCGGTCCGCCTGCAGCGCTCGGTCGCGGCGGTTCCCGGCGTGCAGCGGACCGCCACGGCGGCGATCGCCAGCGGATCGGCTGGCCTGTCCTACACGGTGCCGGTCGTGATCGTCAATCCGGCCCGGTACGGCGCGTTGCTGGCCGGGACGCCCGGGCAGACGTTCCCGGCCGCCGTCCTGGCCCGCCCGGCCGGGCGCGGATCAGTGCCCGTGCTGACCTCGCCCGCAGCCCGGTCGCTGCTCGGCGCGGCCGGGGCCGGGAACCAGATCGGTGTCGGCGAGCTGTCCCTCACCGTGCGGGTGGCGGGTGTGGTGCCCGCGATGGCGGTCGCGCCGGGCGGCACGTTCATCGTCGTGCCGTCCTGGGCGGTACCGCCCGAGCCGCCGAGCGCGATGGCTGTCACCGGCGCTCGGCTCGATGACGGCGCCCTCGCCGCCGCGATCCGCCGGGCATCGGCTCCGGCCCCGGTGCTGCAGCTGCGCTCGGCCCAGCTGGCGGCGCTCGCGAATGCGCCGCTGCCGCGCGCCGGATACTCGACGTTCCTGCTCGGGCTCGCCGCGACCGTGCGCCGAGGGCGTCGAGGTGCAGGCGCTGCAGGGCCTGGACCTGCTGATGCAGCGCGGCGAGCTCGCAGCCGTGGTCGGCGCATCCGGCAGCGGCAAGTCCACGCTGCTGAACATCCTGGCCGGGCTGGACGCCCCGACCGCCGGGAGCGTGCACGTGACCGGCCACGACCTGGCCGCGATGTCAGCGCGGGAACGGCTCGCCTACCGCCGCGCGACCGTCGGCTTCGTCCGGCAGCAGGCGGCGCGCAACCTGCTGCCCTACCTGACGGCGAGGCAGAACGTGATGCTGCCGATGCAGCTGGCAGGCATGCGGCGGTCCCGGCGCGCAGCGCGGGCCGCGAACCTGCTCGGCGTGCTCGGCGTCGGGCACTGCGCAGACCGCAGGCCGGACCAGATGTCCGGCCGGGAGCTGCAGCGCGCCGCGATCGCCACCGCGCTCGCCAACGAGCCGGACGTGCTGCTCGCGGACGAGCCGACAGGCGAACTGGACAGCGTGACCGCGCAGGAGCTGTTCGGCGCGCTGCAGACGGCCAACAGCCAGCTGGGGGCCACCGTGCTGATCGTGACCCACGACCCGGCGGTGTCGGCCCAGGCCCGCCGCACGATCGCGATAAGGAACGGCCGGACGAGCACCGAGACGGTGCGCCGGGCGACCACCGATGAGCACGGCAACGCCGCGGTCAGCAGTGTCGAGAATGCGGTGCTGGACCGGGCTGGCCGGGTCCAGCTCCCGGCCGAGATGACCGAGCCGCTCAGCATGCGGGACCGGATGCTGCTGCGCGCCGAGCCCGGTCACATCGGGGTCTGGCCAGATGCTCCGGCGGCCGGCCGAAGGAGGACGCGGGTGAGTGAGCAGGCTGCGCTCCCGGCCCCGCTGGCCGCCGCCAGGCGCGCCGCCGACACCGCCGGGGCGATGGTGGTGATCAGCGACTGATCCGCCAGGTCGGCTCCGGCCGGACGGCCGTCCGGGCACCCTAGCCGGCGGCCCTGGCCAGCTCGGGCACGAAGTACCGGGCGTCCACCGTGCCGAGGCCGGTGACCAGGTCGTAGCCGGGCCCGGCCCGGAAGCCGGGGACCGTGACGCTGTGGCCGCCCGCCGTGAACGGGCCGCCGTTGCTGCCGGACACGACGTCCACGATCCCCCGGTCATGCGCGGCCGCCATCTTGTACAGGGCCGGATTGATGAGTCCCAGCGGATGACCCGCCACCTGATCGGCGAGCGCGACGATGCCGGCGAACAGCGGCGACGACAGGCTGGTCCCGCACTCTGGCCCCCACCGGCCGTCCGGGCCGCCGAGATACTCGGCGATCGCGCTCTGGCACGCGGCGTTCATCGAGATGTCGGGGATCGCGCGCATGCCGCCGGTGCCGACGCCGTCCTGGTAACCCGGCCGTGCGAAGACGGACGAGAGCCCGCCGCCGCTGCCGGTCCAGCCGATGTCGCGCCGCTGCCGGCCGCCGCTGCTGGTCAGGAACAGCCGGGTGCCGCCGACGGCGGTCACCAGCGGATCGCTGGCTGGCCAGCCGACGACGTCTCTGCGGTACAGGCTCCTGGTGCCGTAGGTGAAGCCCGTCGCGCCCTCGTCCCCGGTCGAGGCCAGCATCGTCACCCGGTAGCCGGGCCGTGCCGCCAGCCGGAACGCCGACCGGAAGCTCAGCAGCTGCGACTTCGAGGCGAAGGTCTCCTCGGTTGCGCCGAGACTCATGCTGATCACGCCGCCGAGGTGGTGCCGGAGCACGTACGTCTCGGCGGTCACGATCTGGGCGAAGCCGGTCGCGCCCTCGATCTCCGCGGCCGGCGTCTCGACCAGCACGATGCGGGCAGCGGGCGCGATCACGTGCGACCACTCGACGTCCAGGGTCGCCTCCACCGCGCCGGATTCGCGCTGCTCGCCGCCCGTCCCCGGCGGGACCGGGCCGGCCGGGGTGATCACCCGGAACGACGGCGGGGCCGGCAGCCCGAAGGACGCATCGAAGTGCCGCAGGTCCTGCCCGGCCAGCGGAGACCCGAACGGGTCCACGATCACGATCGTCTGGCCCCTGCCGTCGACGCCGCGCGCGTACAGCGGCCACACGTCGTATGCGGTGCGGATCTGGGCGGGGGTGAGCAGACCGCCGGGAACGCCCGCCCCGGCCGCGGCGGTCCCCCGGCCGGCATCGGCGATCGCGCCGCCCGCAGGCGGCCGGCCGGACCGGGCCAAGCCGGACCGGGGCAAGCCGGACTGGGGCCGGCCGGAGGCCGGCCGGCCGTGCGGGGCGGAACAGCCGCCGCAGGCCAGCACGAGGCCGGCCGCGAGCGCCGCGGCGACGGCTCGCGCTTGAGGGGCGGACGGCATGGCAGCTCCACGGTGACGACTGGCTGCCACCATTGTCGGCTACCCGCTGACCTGGAAGGCCCGGCCAGGCGGCCGTACGCGGACCGGGCTGGGCGCTGCCCGGCTAGCGGTTTCGCGACATCACCCTTTCTGCCATGGGCTGGGGCACCTTGATGTCGCAATCTCGCTATTAGCTGACCGGGGTTATCACCGAGACTGGAGCCATGCACGAAGACAGCGAACGGTGCGTCCGGGCGATCCAGTCCAAGGATGCGCGATTCGACGGATGGTTCTTCACCGCGGTCATGACCACCGGCATCTACTGCCGCCCGAGCTGCCCGGTCGTGCCGCCCAGGCCGGAGAACATGCGCTTCTTCCCCAGCGCGGCCGCGGCGCAGCAGGCCGGGTTCCGTGCCTGCAAGCGCTGCCGCCCGGACGCCAGTCCCGGCTCGCCCGAGTGGGACGTCCGCGCGGATCTTGTCGCCCGGGCGATGCGGCTGATCGCCGACGGGGTCATGGACGACGGCGGCGTGCCCGCGCTGGCCAGCCGGCTCGGCTACAGCGTCCGGCAGGTGGAGCGCCAGCTGCTGGCCGAGCTGGGGGCCGGCCCGCTGGCGCTCGCCCGCGCCCAGCGGGCGCAGACGGCCAGGCTGCTGATCGAGACCACGGCGCTGCCGATGGGAGACGTCGCGTTCGCGGCCGGCTTCGCCAGCATCAGGACGTTCAACGACACCGTGCGGCAGGTATTCGCGCTGTCCCCGACCCAGCTGCGCGAACGGGCCGGGCGCGGGCAGTCCGATGCCGCCGCCGGCAGCCTGGCGCTGCGGCTGCCGTTCCGCGCCCCGCTGCAGCCCGACAACGTGTTCGGCCACCTGGCGGCCACGGCAGTGCCCGGCGTCGAGGAGTGGCGGGCGGGCGCTTACCGGCGCACGCTGCGGCTGCCGCACGGGCACGGGATCGTCGCCCTGCGGCCCGCCCCGGACCATGTGGCCTGTCAGCTGACCCTCACCGACCTGCGGGACCTGGCCAGCGCGATCAGCAGGTGCCGCCGGCTGCTCGACCTGGACGCCGATCCGCAGGCGGTCGACGAGGTGCTGGGCGCCGACGAGGTGCTCGCGCCGCTGGTCAGGAAGGCGCCCGGCCGCAGGGTCCCGCGGACCGTCGATCCGGCCGAGTTCGCGCTGCGCGCCGTGCTCGGCCAGCAGGTCTCGACCGCGGCTGCCCGCACGCACGCCGGACGGCTCGCGGCCGCGCACGGAGAGCACATCGAGGACCCCGGCGGCGGGCTGCGCAGGCTATTCCCCGGCGTCGGCGCCCTGGCCGCCGCCGATCCCTCCGGCCTCGCCATGCCGCGATCGCGGCGGGAGTCGTTCGCCGCCCTCGCCCGCGCCCTGGCGGCCGGGCAGGTGGACCTCAGCGTCGGCGGCGACTGGCACGAGGCCAGGCTCCGGCTGTCGCGGCTGCCCGGTCTCGGTCCGTGGACGGTCGAGACGATCGCGATGCGCGCGCTCGGCGATCCCGACGCGTTCGTGGCCACCGACCTGGGCGTCCGCACTGCCGCGGCCGGGCTCGGACTGCCCGGCACCCCCGCCGCACTCACCACCCGCGCGGCGGCGTGGCGCCCCTGGCGCGCCTATGCCGTCCAGTACCTGTGGGCGACCGGCGACCACGAGATCAACCGCCTTCCCGAGTAGAAGACAGGAGCAATGACAGATGACCAGCACAGTCACGCGCGTCGCAGCTGACCCGAGCACGGGCGGCCCGGCCACGGAGCGGAGCCACGTGGTGGCACCCAGCCCGATCGGGCCGCTCACGATCGTCGCGCAGGACGGCGCGATCGTCGCGTTGTACATGGACACGCAGCGGCACGCGCCAGGACCGGAGGCCTTCGGGCCGCCAGGCGATCCCGCCGAGGAGCCGTTCGCCACCGCGGCCGCGCAGCTCGCCGGCTACTTCGCCGGCCGGCGGACCAGCTTCGATCTGCCGCTCGCGCCAGCCGGCACCGAGTTCCAGCGCAGGGTCTGGGCGGGCCTGCTGGCTATCCCGTACGGGCAGACCATCTCCTACGGCGAGCTCGCCAGGCGCATCGGCAGCCCGGCTGCCAGCCGCGCCGTCGGCCTCGCGAACGGCAGGAACCCGATCGCGGTCGTGGTGCCGTGCCACCGGGTGATCGGCTCCGACGGGAGCATGACCGGCTACGGCGGCGGCCTCGACCGCAAGCGCTTCCTGCTCGCCCTGGAGCGCGGCGGCCCGGCCGCCTAGCGGACCGCGCGGGCTGCCATCCCTAACAGGGATGCATACACATGGGATGGCAGCCCGCGAATCGGTGCGTATGAGCGCTTCCCGCCAGCGCCGCTGGGTACGGTTGTACCAGGCGGGCGTCGGGGTGGTGGCAGGGCGGACGTGGCGATGGCAGCACAGCGAACGCGGCTGCCGGCGGAGTACAGCAGCTTCGTCGGGAGGGCCGGCGAGATCGCGGATCTGACGAATCTCGTCCGGACCGCGAGAGCGGTGACGCTGTGCGGCGCGGGCGGAATCGGGAAGACGCGGCTGGCTCTACGGCTGCTGACCGCCGTCGCCGACGACTACTCCGACGGCATCTGGTTCATCGATCTCGGCGAGATGCGCAGGCCGGAGCTTCTCCCGGTCGCCATCGCAGCCGTCGTCGGAGTGGACGAGGAGCCTGGCCGCGCGCTGACCGACACGCTTGCCGACGCGATCAGGCACCGGCAGGCGCTGCTGGTTCTCGACAACTGCGAGCACCTGGTCAGCGCGTGCGCGAGCATCTGCCAGCGGCTGCTGGCGGCCGCGCCGGAACTGCGCGTAGTCGCGACCAGCCGCGAGCCGCTCCGGGTCGCCGCCGAGACCGTCTGGCCAGTCCCGCCGCTGGAACTGCCGCCCGCCGCCGCCACCGAGCCAGCCGCGATCGCCGGGTGCGACGCCGTCCGGCTGTTCGCCGAGCGGGCGTCCGCGGCCGTGCCCGGCTTCAGCATCACCGCCGGCAACGCCGCCAGCGTCGCCCGCATCTGCCGTGCGCTCGACGGCCTGCCGCTGGCGCTCGAGCTCGCGGCCGCCTGGATCAGGGTGCTGTCGCCGGACCAGATCGCCGCGCGCCTCGCCGACCGGTTCGGCCTGCTGACGAGCGCGGACCGGAGCGCGCCCGCGCGGCAGCAGACGCTGCGCGCCACCCTGGACTGGAGTTATGAGCTGCTGTCCGAGCCCGAGCAGGTGCTGCTCCGGCGGCTGTCGGTGTTCGCCGAGTGGTCGCTGGACATGGCCGAGCAGGTCTGCGCCGACAAGCTGCTGCCCAGCGGCGACATCCTGGACCTGATCAGCGCGCTCGCGGACAAGTCGCTGCTCGAGGTCGAGCCCGAGGTGCTCGGGCAGGCGCGGTACCGGATGCTCGAGACCGTCCGCGACTACGCCGCGAGCTGCCTCATCCTGGCCGGCGAGGCCGCCGAGTTCGGGCGGCGGCGACGCGAGTACACAGTGCGCGAGTGCGAGCAGCTGGTGGAGCTCGGCATGGCCATCGTGGCGGGACCCTGGTCGGCCCGGCTGGACACGTTCGGCCGCGTGGACGTCGAGGCCGCGAACCTGCGCGAGGTGCTGAGCGAGTGCCTCACGCTCGGCGACGCCGAGACCGGGCTGCGGCTGTGCACCGCCATCCGGCCAGTCTGGATCGTCCGGGGCGCGCTCGCGGAGGGCAGCCGCTGGTTCGACGCGTTTCTCGCGCTGCCGACGGCCGGCTCCGCGCCCGACGCGGTGCGCGGTCCCGCGCTCGCCGGGCGCGCGCAGATCGCGATGGCGAGCGGCGCACCGCAGGCTGCCGACCTCGCCCTGTCGGCCCTGGAACTGTGCTGGTCGGCAGGCAACCAGTTCGAGGTCGCCGCCACGCTCAACCTGCTGACCGAGATCGCGCTGCACGCCGGCGACCTCGACGCTGCGTGGGCCCGGGCCGGCGAGGCGCTCGACGTGGCCAGGGCCGCGGGCGACCGGTGGAACGAGGGATACGCCCTGGGCACGATGGCCACGGTGGCCGGCTTTCGGGGGAATCTGCGCGGTGCCGAGGAGCTCGGCAGCTCCGCGCTCGCGGTGATGCGCGAGATCGAGCAGCTCTGGGGCGCGGCCCGCAGCCTGCTCGGCCTTGGCGACCTGGCCAGGGTCCAGGGGGACTTCGACACGGCGCGGGCCCGCTACCGGGAAGCCCTGGGGATTCTGCGCGAGGTGCAGGCGCGGCCCGACATCGCGCGCTGCCTGGCCGGCCTCGGCCGCATCGCGCTCGAGCAGGGCGACGCGGCGGCCGCCCGCACCGATCTGGCAGAGAGCCTGCGCCTCAGCGTCGGCTCGGGCAGCCGGATCGGAATCGTCCGGGGCCTGGAGGCACTAGCCCGGCTGGCCGTGCTCGAAGGGCACCCGGAGACCGCGCTGCGCCTCGCGGGCGCGATGACGGCGCTGCGGGCCGAGGCCGGGCTGCGGCCGCTGCCCGGGTCGAGGACGCAGCTTTTCCTGGACGCGGCCGCCGGCCTCGGGCAGCACGCGCTGGCCCGGCTCTGGGACGAGGGCGCGGCCATGACGTCCGCGGCGGCCGTCCGGCTGGCGCTCGGGGAGCCGGCCGAGCAGATCGCGCCCGACGCGCTCGTGGGCCGGGCGCAGCTGGCTGCCGCCGGCGCCGCCGACCCGGCCGCGGCCCCTGCGACCGCGACCGCCGCGGCAGCGCGTCTGGTGCCGGCCCAGCGGCCCGCGGTGCCGGAATCCCTGACCGCGCGGGAGCGAGAGGTCGTGACGCTGATCGCCGCCGGCAAGAGCAACCGCGCTATCGGCGCCGAGTTGTTCATCAGTCCCGCGACCGCCGCCCGGCATGTCGCGAACATACTGGCCAAGCTGGGCTTCTCGTCCCGCAGCCAGGTGGCGGTCTGGGCCGCGTCGGCCCTGCCCGGTCAGCTCGCGCCGAACAGCGCGGAGACCGACTCACCCTCGTGAATGCGCCGGATGGCCTCGGCTAGCGCTGGCGCGATCGAGATGACGGCCAGCCCGTCGGCGGGATCCGGGGTCGGCAGCGTGTTGGTGCTGACGATCTCCCGCACGAGCGGGTGCCCCGCGATGCGCTTCAGCGCCCCCTCGCTGAACAGCCCGTGCGTGCACGCAATCCGCACCGACCGTGCGTCCCGCTCGGTCAGCCGGTCCAGGAGCTCCATGATCGTGGTACCGCGGGCTATCTCGTCGTCGAGCACGATCACGTCCCGGCCCTCGACGTCACCGATGATCGAGCTGATCGTGACCTTCTCGTCGCTGAGCCGCTCCTTCGCGCCGGCCGCGACCGGCACCTGCAGCAGCCGGGCCAGGGCCGCGGCGTTCTTGGCGTTGCCCAGGTCGGGCGACACAACGACCGTGCCGGACAGGTCGAGCCCGCTGAAGTGGTCGGCGAACTCGCGCAGCGCGTGCAGGTGATCGACCGGGATTGAGAAGAACCCGTGTACCTGCGGCGAGTGCAGGGTCATCGCCAGCACGCGGCTCGCGCCGGCGGTGACCAGCAGGTCCGCCACCAGCCTGCCGCCGATGGACACCCTGGGCATTGCCTTCTTGTCCGAGCGCGCATAGGCGTAGTACGGGATGACCGCGGTCACCCTCGCCGCGGACGCACCACGCGCGGCGTCCAGCATGAGCAGCAGCTCCACCAGGTTTTCCTGCACCGGCGGACCGAGCGGCTGGATCACGAAAACGTCGCGTTCCCGGCAATTCGCCTGGAGCTGGACCTCAAGGCAGTCATTGGCGAACCTGGTCAGGCGCACCGGATGCAGCGGCACTCCCAGGTCCGCGCAGATTTCGGCCGACAGCGCCGGGTGCGCACTGCCGCCGAAGACCACGATCTCCCGCACGGTTATCAGGGTAAAAGGCCGGCCGCGTACGCGTCGCAGGTAACCACCGGTCAGCGGCCTCCGGCCGGTGTGAGCCCGGTCATAGCGGGTCAGCCGCGCTGGGCGAGCGCCAGCTGCCTGCCCGCCGCATCCAGCCAGCGCGCCGCGTCCGCCATGGCCGCGCCGGCGCTGCCCGCGAGGGCGGCAAGCTCCGCCGACTGCCCGGCCGGGCGGCGGTCGAGCACGCCCGCCACCACGGCGGCAGGCACGCTCGCGTGCCCGGCCAGGTCGAGCACGGTGCCCGTCACCTTGCCGGTCAGGGACGTCGCGTCGTACCGGCCCTCGCCGGTGATCACCAGATCCGCGCCGCTGAGCGCCGCCGGCAGCCCGGCGATCTCGGCTATCTGTGCGGCGCCCGGCAGCAGCTGCGCGCCCCAGATGGCCAGGCCGTAGCCCGCCCCGCCCGCCGCCCCCGCGCCCGGAGCGTCGGGCCGGCCGCCGGCCAGCGACGCGAGCCTGGCCAGGCCCTGCTCCAGGACGGCCACGTCGGACGGCGCCGCGCCCTTCTGCGGCCCGAACACCATCGCGGCCCCGTCGCGGCCGAGCAGCGGAGCGCGCACGTCGGTCAGGCACTGCGCGCCGCCGGGCGGCGGCGGCCGCAGCCCGGCGAGCGAGACGCGCGCCAGCCGGGCCAGCGCTCCCCCGCCCCTGGCCAGCTCGGCTCCGTCCGCGTCCAGGAACCGCGCGCCGAGCGCGGCCAGCGCGCCGGTGCCGCCGTCGGTGCACGCGGATCCGCCCAGGCCCGCTATGACGCGCTTCGCCCCGGCGTCCAGCGCATGACCGATCAGCTCACCGACGCCGTAGCAGTGCGCGAGCAGCGGCCGCGGCCGGCTCAGCAGCGTCAGGCCCGCCGCCGCCGCGAGCTCGATCACGTGCACGTTCCCCGGCAGCTCCAGCCAGGAAGCCGCCAGCTGCCCGGACACCGGCCCGCTGACCAGCGCCGTATGCCAGCGGCAGCCTTGCCGGGCGGCGGCCAGCACATCCAGGGTGCCCTCGCCGCCGTCGGCGAGCGGCAGCTCGATAACCTCGTCGCCCGGCCGTGCGCTATGCCAGCCGGCCGCGATAGCCGCCGCGGCCGCGGCCGCGGTGATGCTCCCCTTGAACGAGTCCGGTGCGACGATGACCCGCATTCTGTGCCTCTCAGCCGTCGTAAGCCGGCAGGTTCAGGGCACGCCTGATCGCCTGCTGCACCGCTACCTTGTCAGGCCGCGCGTCGATGCTGACGACGTATTCCTTACGGCGGAAAAGGTCGAGCACCGGGTTGGTCTTGCTGTGATAGTCGCGCAGCCGGACCGCGAGCGCCTCGGAGGTGTCGTCCTCCCGCTGCACCAGCTTGCCGCCGCACGCGTCGCACTTGCCCTCGTCATGCGGGCTGCTGGCGATCAGGTTGTAGTCCAGCCCGCAGTCGGCGCACAGCCGCCGCGCCAGCACCCTGCGCCGTACCTCCGAGTCGGGCAGCTCGAGGTGGATGACGCCGTCGATGTCGTAGCTCTCCAGGAAGAACTCGGCCTGCCGCTCGTTGCGCGGGAAGCCGTCGATGATGAAGCCGAAGTTCCAGTCATGGCGCTGCAGGCGCTCGGACACCACGCCTTCCACCAGGTCGTCGCTGATCAGCTCGCCGTCGGCCATCGTGCGCCGGACCTGGGCGCCGAGCTTGGTGTGGTGCTGCACGTTCCAGCGGAAGATGTCCCCGACGGCGATATGCACAAGGTCGAAGTCCGCGGCGAGCAGGGCGCTCTGGGTCCCCTTGCCGCTGCCCTGGACGCCCATGATGACGTACTTGCGCATGCCGTTACTGTAGGCAGTCGCCGGGTGTCAGCCGCCAGGGGGTGCGGGTCCCTGCCGGACGAAGTCCCGGCTGCGGATGGTCACCAGCGTGATCACGCCGGCGGCCAGCGCGATGACGGCCGCCACCAGCAGGATGCGGTCCAGGCCGGCGGTGAACGCCGACCTGGTGATCACCTCCGCCGACTGCCGCGCCCGGCCGGGCAGCCGGCCGAGGACGCGGCCGATCTGCCCGGACTGGATGGCCGCGGCAATCTGGCCGGACCGGCTGCCCAGCGCCGGCACCGCGGCCACCCGGGCGGCGACCTGATCCCGGACGTAGTTCGAGAACAGGGTGCCCAGCAGCGCGATGCCGGTGGCGATGCCGACCTGGCGGAATGTCGAGTTGATGCCGGAGGCCATCCCCGCCCGCTGCGGGGGAACCACGCCGACGGCGGTGGACGCGAGCGGCGGGTTGATCAGCCCGACGCCGATGCCGCCGACGATCATGCCGGGAATCAGGTGCGTCCACGTCGAGGTCGCGGTCAGGCCGCGCATGAGCAGCAGCGCGACGCCGACGATCAGCAGGCCGGGCCCGATAAGCAGCCGCACGGGGACGAGCGCGGAGAGCCGGCCCGCGATCGTCGACGCGACGAGGATCCCGCCGGACAGGAACATCAGCCGGACGCCGGTGCCGAGGGCGGAGTAGCCCAGGATGTCCTGCAGGTAGAGCACGAGGTACAGGATCATCGCGAAGATCGACGCGCTGAGCGCGAACGCCGCCACCGCGCCGCCGCTGAACGTCGGCTTGCGGAACAGGGCCAGCTCGAACATCGGGTGCGTCGTGCGCAGCTCGGCGAGCACGAACGCGGCGAGCAGCACGGCCGCGGCGGCGAAGCAGGACAGCACCAGTGGGTCGGTGAACGACTTCTGGTTGGACTCGATCAGCGCGTAGATGAGGCTCGCCAGCGCGAGCGTGAACAGCGCGAAGCCTGGCCAGTCCGGCCTGGCGGCGCGCGGCTCGCGCGACTCGGCCACCTTCAGCACGGAGATGATCACGGCCCCGACCCCGATCGGGCCGTTCACGAAGAAGATCCACCGCCACGAGATACCGGATGTGAGCAGCCCGCCGAGCAGCGGGCCGATGGCCACGGCCAGCCCGGTCACCGCACCCCACACGCCGAACGCGACGCCGCGGTCCTTGCCGCGGAACGCGTCCGCGAGCAGCGCGAGCGAGACCGCGAACATGACGGCGCCGCCGACGCCCTGCACGGCGCGGGAGATCTGCAGCATCAGCGTGCTGCCGGCGAAGCCGCAGAGCACCGACGCACCGGTGAAGATCGCGAGGCCGGCCAGGTACAGCAGCCGGCGGCCGTACATGTCGGCGAGGCTGCCCGCGGTCAGCAGGAACGCGGCCAGCGTCAGGGCGTAGGCGTCGACGATCCACTGCAGGTCGGCGAAGCTCGAGCTGAGCGCCCGCTGGATGTCGGGCAGGGCGACGTTCACGATCGTGATGTCGAGCAGCAGCATGAAGGTGCCCAGACAGACGGCGAGCAGCGTCCACCACTTGTTGCCCCGCTGCCCGGCGGTGACGGGCGCGGCGACGCTGCCCGGCAGCGCCGAGGACCCCGGCTGCGCCGCGGCCGCGGGCGCCGTGCCCGGCTGGCCCCCTGGCCGCCCCGGCTGCGCGCTGATCTCTGTCATGTCGCCCTCCGATGCGGCGGCTCCGGCCGCCCTCGCGCATGTCTTCCTCGGTGTACCCGCGCCGGGCACCCGCTGGTCGTCATGTTGCGTGCAATGCACGTTGTCTGCGGATCACAGCACCTTAGCCGCGGATCACGCCGGCGGCACGGCGCCGAGGCGTCAGCCACCGGGCTCCGCGGTCCGAGCGCCAGCAGGCCGGCTCTTCCAGGACATAGCTGATTTCTCGGCCGGGCCTGCGCCCCTCCGTCGAGTCCGGGCCGCCAGCCAGCGTAGCCTCGGTCCCGGTAGTGATCGTGATCCTGGCGCTGCCAGCCGGCCCGCTGCCGTGGAGCCGCCCCGTGCCGCGGCACCGGCCGCTACGCCTTGGCGCCGGCCTCCGCGGGGCTGGCGAGCGCGAAGCGCTGCTCGCAGTAGGCCCGCAGCCGCGGGTCGAGCGCGTTCCTGATCCGCGGCCAGTCGGCCCGCAGCAGCTCGGGGTTGAGGAACCGCGCCACGTCGTTGCGCTGGCCCTGGGTGAGCACGATTCCGTACATGCTCCTGCGGGTCGCGTCGTCGGTCACATCGCACTCCCGCATGCCCGGCCACGACAGGTGCCTGGGCAGCATGATGACGCCCTTAGCCGGGCCGCGCAGATCCTCGATGCGTTCGGGCAGCCTGCGGCGGTGCGCGCGGCCGCCCGACAGCCAGTGAGCGACAGACATGGGTCGATTATCACCGCAGCGCGCCCGCTGCCTCCGGGTGACTCGCTGAAAACGGCCCGCGACTGTGCGCAACGTCATATTTATCCGGTTTGCGTGCCGGGCTGCCGGCCAGGCACGATCAGGAGCATGAACCGCCCGCCAGAGACCCTCAGCAGCGCCGCGGTGACGCTCCGCCGCTGGCGCGCCGCCGACGCCGAGCTCAGCTACCGGCTGATCAGCGAGTCGCTCGACCACCTGCGGCCGTGGATGGCCTGGGCCACCGACGCCTACTCGCTGCAGAGCGCGCAGGAGTACGTCGAGCGCTGCGAGGCCAACTGGGCCGACGGCAGCGCGTTCCAGTACCTGATCGTGGCGCAGGGCCAGCCGGCGGGCAGCGCCGGGCTGATGGCCCGGATCGGGACGGGCGGCCTGGAGATCGGCTACTGGGTGCACCCGTCCTGGACCGGACGCGGCGTGGCGACGTCGGCGGCCGGGGCGCTGACAGACGCCGCGCTGGCGCTGCCGGAGATCGAGCGCGTGGAGATCCACCACGACGTCCTGAACGCCGCGAGCGGCCGGGTCCCGGCGAAGCTCGGCTACTCCCTCATCGAGGAGGTCCCGACCGACCCGGACATGATCGCGCCAGGCGACGCGGGTACGTCCAGGGTGTGGCGGATCACCCGGTAGCCGGCGGGCTGGCGGGTCACTACGCGACGTAGCGGCGCTAGGCTCGGAGCATGTCCAGCGCGAAGCCACGCCCCCGGTGGTGGTTCCTGATCACCCCGCGCTGGCTGGCATGGCACGCGTTCGCCGTCCTCGCCGCCTGGGGAATGCTGTGGCTCGGCGACTGGCAGTACCATCGCGCCATCGGCGGCAACGCGCTGAGCTGGGCTTACACGTTCGAGTGGCCGATCTTCACCGCCTTCGGCGTGGTCTTCTGGGTCAAGACAATCGTGGACGAGCTCAGGTCGCCGGCCAGCGCGGCCGGGAGCGAGCCGGCCAGGATGCAGGCCGCCATCGCCAGCCTCGACCTGGACGCGTCGCTTCCCGGTGCCGCGCACACGCCGGTGACCAGCGACGAATTCGACGCTGCCGACGACCCCGAGCTTGCCGCCTACAACGCCTACCTGGCCGGGCTGTCCAGCGGGCAGCAGCGCGGCAGGTTTACCGGCGGTCAGCCGGGCGGGGCCCAGCCGACGCCCGGCTGAGCAGACAGCAGCCTGAGCACGGAAACAGGAGGTCCCAACCCGGTGAGCTCAACCGACGCGCTGAAGCTATCCGTGCGCGCCTACCGGATCATGGCGTACGTTACCGGCGTCATGCTCATGGTGCTGGTCTTCGTCTGCATGCCGCTGCGGTATCTCGGCCATGACAGCGGCCCGGCCGAGGTAGTCGGCGCTACCCACGGCGTGCTGTACATGATCTACATCGTGGTCGCGTTCGTCATGACCAGGTTCGTGCGGATGAAGGTGGCCAGCCCCGGCACGATCATCGTGCTGCTGGCAGGCACCGTGCCGATCCTTACCTTCATCGTCGAGCGATGGGTGACCCGCAGCTACATCACCCCTGCCCTCAGCCAGGCCGGCCCCGCCACCAGTGAGCAGCCAGTACTTCGCTGAGCAGCCGACGGCGCGGCACCGGCCGCGGACCGTGCACGTCGTGCTGCCCGACCTGCACCTGGAGCTGGCCACCGACTCCGGGGTCTTCTCTCCCGGCCGCCTCGACCCCGGCACCAGGGTGCTGCTGGAGTCCGCGCCGCCGCCGCCCGCCGACGGCGACCTGCTCGATCTCGGCTGCGGCTACGGGCCGCTGGCGCTGACGCTCGCCGCACGCTCGCCAGCCGCCCGCATCTGGGCCGTCGATGTCAACCGCAGGGCGCAGGAGCTGTGTGCGGGGAACGCCAGGTCTGCCGGGCTCGGCAACGTGCGCGCTCTCGGTCCCGACGATCCCGGCCTGCCGGGCACGTTCGACCTGATCTGGTCCAATCCCCCGATCCGGATCGGCAAGCACGCGCTGCACGAGCTGCTCTCGTCGTGGCTGTCCAGACTCGCCGCCGGCGCGGCCGCCTACCTTGTCGTGCAGCGCAACCTCGGCTCGGACTCGCTGCAGCGCTGGCTCGCCGAGGCCGGCTGGGACGTCAGCAGGATCGCGGCCAGGGCCGGGTACCGGGTGCTCCGGGTGCAGGCATGACCAGGCAGCTCGGCATGACCGAGGTGAAGCGGCTCAACCGCGGCTGGCGCCGGCGCACGCAGGCCGAGATCAGCCTGCTGCTGGACAGCGTCGGCCAGCCGTTCAACGTGGGCTCGATCATCAGGAGCGCGGCCGCGTTCGGCGTGCGGCAGATCTGGCTGTGCGGCGACACCGCGCAGCCCGGCCACCCGTCGGCCCGCAAGACGTCGCTCGGCACCGACCGGCTGCTGACCATCGAGCACGCCCGGACGGCGGTGCTCGGCGCGCAGGCGGCACGCGCCGCCGGCTTCCGGGTGGTGGCGGTCGAGCTGGCCGGCGACGCGGTGCCGCTGCACGAGGCCGACCTCGCCGGCGATGTCTGCCTCGCGCTGGGCAACGAGGATCATGGCTGCTCCGCCGCGCTGCTGGCGGCCGCGGACGTGGTCGCCTACATCCCGCAGGTGGGGAACGTCGGGTCGCTCAACGTCGCGGCGGCGGCCGCCATCGCGCTCGCCGAGGCGCGCAGGCACGAGTGGGCCGGCCAGGGCCCGGCTGCAGACGGCGGCTAAGCGTACGGGATCCTGTGTGCGTGCCAACCGGTTTTCTTGATCATCCGCGTCCGCTGGCGATCGCGCACCGCGGCGGCGCCAGCCACTACCCGGAGAACTCGTGGCGGGCGTTCGAGCATGCCGTTCGCCTCGGATACGGCTACCTGGAGACCGACGCGCACGCGACAGCCGACGGCGTCGTGGTTGCCTTCCACGACAAGACCCTCGACCGGGTCACCGACGCGGCGGGCGCGATCGCTCAGCTCACCGCCAGCCAGGTCGCGGCGGCGCGCATCGCGGGCAGCGAGCCGATCCCGCTGCTGGCAGACCTGCTGACGTCCTGGCCGGGCCACCGCTTCAACATCGACGTCAAGGACGCGCCTGCCATCGGCCCGCTGGTGGACGTGCTGCGCGCCACCGGCGCCTGGGACCGGGTCTGCATTACCTCGTTCTCCGGACGGCGGCTGGCGGCCACCAGGGCGCTGCTGCCGCGGCCGGTGTGCATGGCGACGCCGCCGGCGGCGGTGGCGGCGATCGCGTCCGGCCTGCCGGCCGCAGTGCTCGCGGCCAGGTTCGCGGCGCGCTCGATCCGGTGCGCGCAGGTACCCGTGCGGGTCGCTACGCGCAGGTTCATCCGGCGCGCGCACGCGGCCGGCCTCCAGGTGCACGCGTGGACGGTCAACGACCCCGCGGTGATGGCGAGCCTGCTCGACCGCGGCGCGGACGGCATCATGACCGACCAGACAGAAACCCTGCGTGATCTGCTGGTTACGCGCGGCCAGTGGTATCCGCAGCGGACCGCTTCTCCCGCGCAGGAACCCTGACCAGGCGGGGTTGGAATTCCGGCTTCCAGGGAATCTTGACCGCGTACTCACCGTTGGTGAAGTAAGACGGCGAGAGCCTGGGAGGCAGCAGACATATGGCCGAGCGCGCACTTCGCGGCACCCGACTCGGAGCCACGAGCTACGAGAACGACCGCAATACCGACCTGGCCCCGCGCCAGGAAGTGGCCTTCGACTGCCCGCGGGGCCACCGGTTCACCGTGCCGTTCTCGGCCGAGGCAGAGCTGCCCGCAAACTGGGAATGCCGTATTTGTGGTGATCTAGCCGTTACCGCCACCGGCGACTCCCCCACGCCCAAGAAGGTGAAGCCGCCGCGCAGCCACTGGGACATGCTGATGGAGCGGCGAAGCATGGCTGACCTGGAGGAAGTCCTCGCCGAGCGGCTCGCGGTGATCCGCGGCCAGCGCGAGCCGGCCGAGCAGCCGGCGCCGCGGCAGAAGCGCAAGAGCGCCTGACTCACGCCAGCCAGACCCCGGTCCCCGCAGCTGCCATCCAGCGTCTGCATCGTCAGCACCCACGCCCCCCAGCGCACGTAACGGCTGCTCAGAACCTTACCGGCCAGGGCCGGGATGGGAAGAGGGCCTGGGAATCCCTTCGGACCGGAGCGCATCCCGTCGGCAGCGGGATCGCCCTCCGTTGTCTACTGGGTGCCCAGGCCCCTCCCGGATCCAACCCCCCGCCCAGCCAGGGTTAGCCCGCGCTGCGCGCGGGAACCGGGACGACGACCGCCTCGCGG
>Ga0335078_10001633_pt1 | contig 33770 bp, 25 predicted proteins | sample Lox_Sample_32_FD_206711 | JGI IMG/M metagenome (GOLD analysis project Ga0335078, IMG submission 206711) | Soil microbial communities from Loxahatchee National Wildlife Refuge, Florida, United States - Lox_Sample_3.2 | ecosystem: Environmental > Terrestrial > Soil > Wetlands | place: USA...
CGGCCGGATCCGGTCCGGGCTCCGCTCCGGGCTGTCGCCACGTCACGTCCCCGACGAGATCCGCCAGGTGCCGGGCATCCCGAGGACGCTGTCCGGCAAGAAGCTCGAGGTGCCGGTCAGGAGGATCCTGCTGGGAACGCCGGTCGCCGACGCGGCCGACCCGGACGCGCTGGCCAACCCGGAGGTGCTGGCGGCCTTCGCCCCCGGGGCCGCGCCGTGACCAGGGCGCGGGCGTCGACCGGACGGAGGCCATATCTGAGCAAACAGGTGCCCATCAGGTATTACCCGCTGCCGTGGGAACTGCGAGATTGGTTGTAGCGGCCGTGACGGGACACAAGGAAGTGGGAACCGATGGCTGACGGCAGTTCGGTCCAGGACAGGGACGCCCTGCTGCGGGCCGTGGCGAACGCGGCGTCCGGCGACCTAGCAGGTCACGCCGTGGTCGGCGACATGCGGGCGTACCTGCAGGCCTACTACCGGCATGTCGCGGTGGACGACCTGGCCGCCGCCGGGCCGCAGCGGCTGGCGGCCGTGGCGACCGGGCAGGCCCGATTCGCCGCGCGCCGGCCCCAGGGGCGAGCCCTGGTCAGGGTCCGCCGGGGAGAGGCCGCGGCCTGCGCGCCGGCCAGGGACGTCATCGACATCGTCACCGACGACATGCCGTTCCTCGTGGACTCGGTGCGGATGGAACTGGGCCGGCACGAGGTCACCCCGGAGCTGGTCGTCCACCCGCAGCTGCGGGTCCGCCGCGATGTCACCGGGGCGCTGCGCGAGGTCCTCGGACTGGTCGACGGGAAGCGGCCGGCCCACGACGAGATCGCCGAGTCGTGGACCCACATCGAGATCACCCGGCTCGCTGCCGGCGCGGAAGCCGCCCTGCAGCGGGATCTGGAACGGGTGCTGGGCGACGTGCGGGTGGCGGTGGAAGACTGGCCCCGGATGCAGGCCCGGGCCACGGCGCTCGCCGAGCAGCTGGCCCTGGCCTGCGCCGGCGGGGCCGCTGACAGCGGGGACAGCGGCGCGGAGTCGCCGGCCGAAGCCGAGGCCCTGCTCCGCTGGCTGGCCGACGGCCACTTCACCTTCCTCGGCTATCGCGAGTACGACTTGACCGACGGGCCGGACGGGATGGCGCTGCGCCCGGTGGCGGGCACCGGGCTGGGCATCCTGCGGCACGACCGGCAGGGCTCGCGCTCGTTCGCCGCGCTCCCCCCGGAGGTCCGGGCGCGGGCCCGCGATCCGCAGCTACTCATCCTGACCAAGGCGAACTCCCGCTCGACCGTGCACCGGCCGAGCTATCTCGACTACGTGGCGGTCAAGCGGCTCGATGACAACGGGGAGGTGGCGGGGGAATACCGGTTCCTCGGGCTGTACACCCACGACGCCTACACCGAGAGCATCACCAGGATCCCGGTGCTGCGGCGCAAGCTCACCGGCGTGCTCGCGGCCATGAGGGTCGCCGCCGACAGCCATGACGGCAAGGACGTCGCCGAGTTCCTGGAAAGCTACCCCCGCGAGGAGCTGTTCCAGACCCCGGCCGCGCAGCTGACGCCGGTCGCCGAGGGCGTGCTGCGGCTGCGCGAGCGCACCCAGACGCGCCTGTTCCTGCGCAAGGACGTCTACGGCCGGTACCTGTCCTGCCTGGTGTACCTGCCCAGGGACAGGTACACCACCCGGGTCAGGCTGCGCACCCAGGAGATCTTGCGCCAGGCGCTCGACGGCGCCGGCGTCGACTACAGCGTGATGGTCGGCGAGTCGCCCGTGGCCAGGCTGCATGTCGTCGTTCGGGCGCGGCAGGGCCACCTGCTGCCCGACGTCGACGCCGCCGAGCTGCAGGCTCAGGTGGCCGCCGTGGTCCGCTCGTGGGACGACGACCTCACCGAGGAGGCCGTCTGCCAGCTCGGCGAGGAGCGGGCGCGCACGTTGCTCGCGATGTGCAGCGGCGAGCGGATCCCGCAGACCTACAAGACGGACGTGCCCGCCAGCTCGGCGGTGGCCGACCTGGTGAAGATCCTTGAGCTGCGCGAGTCGGGCGAGCGCGTCGCGTTCGATCTGTGGGAGTCCTCCGGGTACGTGGGCGGGGTGCCGATCGAGGACACCGCTGCGCCCGCCGCGGGGCAGCGGGTGTGGCGGCTGACGATCTACCGCAGCGGCTCCCCGATCACGCTCAGCGACGTCCTGCCCCGGCTGCAGCACATGGGCGTCGAGGTGGTCGACGAGCACCCCTACGAGTTCGATGCCGCCGACCGGTTCTGGATCTATGACTTCGGGCTCCGCCGGAGCGCGGCGGGCAAGGAGGCGGCGCCGCGGGTCCCGTCGTCCGTGGCACCGGTCAAGGAGCTGGTGCTGGACGCCCTGACCGCGCTCTGGCACGGCGACGTCGAGGACGACGCGTTCAACGCCCTGGTGCTCGACGCTCACCTGACCTGGCGGCAGGTGGTGGTGCTGCGCGCCTACGCCAAGTACCTGCGGCAGGCGGGCAGCACGTTCAGCCAGAGCTACATCGAGCGGGTGCTGCGCTCCAACGTGACCATCACCAGGCTGCTGGTGCGGCTGTTCGAATCCCGGTTCGACCCCGAACGCCAGCCGGGGGAGGCCGAGCGCAGCGAGGCCATCACCGAGGAGATCCGGGGCGAGCTCGACGATGTCGCCAGCCTCGACCAGGACCGTATCCTGCGCGCCTACTGGTCGCTGATCGGGGCCACGCTGCGGACCAACTACTTCACCGAGCCGCCGCCGCCACGGCCGCGGGTGCCGTACCTGGTGGTCAAGCTCGACGCCGCGCGGGTGCCTGACCTGCCGGCGCCGCGGCCCGCGTTCGAGCTGTTCGTCTACTCGCCCCGGTTCGAGGCCGTGCACCTGCGGTTCTCCGACGTGTCCCGGGGCGGGCTGCGCTGGTCGGACCGCAGGGAGGACTTCCGCACCGAGATCCTCGGCCTGGCCAAGGCCCAGGAGGTGAAGAACTCGGTGATCGTCCCCTCCGGCGCCAAGGGCGGCTTCGTCTGCAAGCAGCTGCCCGACCCCGGCGACCGCGAGGCATACCAGGGCGAGGTGCTCGCCTGCTACCGGTACTTCATCAGCGCGATGCTGGACGTGACCGACAACATCGAGGGATCCCGCGTGGCTGCGCCCGCGCGGGTGGTCCGCCATGACCGCGACGACGCCTATCTCGTGGTCGCTGCGGACAAGGGCACGGCGACCTTCTCCGACACCGCGAACGAGATCGCCAAGAGCCGGGGTTTCTGGCTCGGGGACGCGTTCGCCTCGGGGGGCTCGGAGGGCTACGACCACAAGAAGATGGGGATCACCGCGCGGGGCGCGTGGGAGTCGGTCCGGTTCCACTTCCAGAGCACGGGGGTGGACGTCGACCAGACCGACTTCACGGTCGCCGGGATCGGCGACATGTCCGGTGACGTGTTCGGCAACGGCATGCTGCTCTCCCGCCACATCAGGCTGGTCGCGGCGTTCGACCACCGGCACGTGTTCCTGGACCCGGACCCCGATCCGGAGGCGACCTTCCGCGAGCGCCGGCGGCTGTTCGCGCTGCCGCGGTCCTCGTGGCAGGACTACGACCGGTCGCTGATCTCCGAAGGCGGCGGCGTGTGGCCGCGGACGGCCAAGTCCGTGCCGGTCCGCCCGCAGGCGCGGGCGGCGCTCGGCCTTGCCCCCGGCGTGGTCGCGCTGTCACCGGACGAGCTGATCTCGGCGATCCTGCGCGCGCCGGTGGACCTGCTCTTCAATGGCGGGATCGGGACTTACGTCAAGGCCACCTCGCAGGCCAACGCCGACGTGGGCGACCGGTCCAACGACGCGGTCCGGGTGGACGCGTCGCAGCTGCGGGCCAGGGTCGTCGGCGAGGGCGGCAACCTCGGGCTAACCCAGGAGGCCAGGGTCGAGTACGCGCTTGGCGGCGGGCTGGTGAACACAGACTTCATCGACAACTCCGCGGGGGTCGACACATCCGACCACGAGGTCAACATCAAGATCCTGCTGGACGGGGTGGTCCGCGACGGCCAGCTGTCGCCCGCCGACCGGGTCAAGCTGCTGCACGAGATGACCGGCGAGGTAGCCAGCCTGGTGCTGGTCCACAACTACCAGCAGAACCGGGCCCTGGCCGCGTCCAGGGCGCAGGCGGCGGCGATGCTGCACGTGTATGCCAGGTACATCCGCAAGCTGGAGCGCGACAAGCGGGTCCGGCGGCGGCTCGACGTGCTGCCCGGCGACAAGGAGATCGCCGAGCGCCGGTCCGCCGGCACCGGGCTGACCGGGCCGGAGTTTTCCGTCCTGCTCGCCCAGACCAAGATCGCCGTGGCGCAGGAGGTGCTGGCCTCCGGCCTGCCCGACGACCCGTACCTGCGGCGCGCGCTGACCGGCTACTTCCCGGCTCCGCTGCGCGAGCGCTACGCCGACCGGATGGGATCACACCGGCTGCACCGGGAGATCATCACCACCGTGCTGGTCAACGACATGGTGGACAGGTCGGGGATCACCTTCGCGTTCCGGCTCAACGAGGAGACCGGCGCGTCGGTCCCGGACATCGGCGCGGCCTGGATGGTGGCGCGGGACGTCTTCGACATGGCCGGGTTCTGGGCGCAGGTGGAGGCGCTGGACGGGCAGGTGGAAACCTCGGTCCAGATCCTGCTGCTGCTGGAGGCCCGCAAGCTGACCGAGCGGGCGGCACGGTGGCTGCTGCACAGCCTCCGGCCGCCGTTCGACATCCAGGCGACGATCGAGTTCCTCGCCGACGGGGTGCTGACCGTCGGCTCCAGCCTGCCCAAGCTGCTCACCGGCACCGATCTCACCGGCTTCGACGAGCGCCGGGATTCGTTCACCTCCCGGGGGGTCCCGCTGGAACTCGCCGAGCGGGTCGCCGCCATGGTCCCGGCGTACTCGGCGTTCGACATCGTCAGCATCGCCGCGCGGGTCCGCCGTCCGGTCGAGGAGACCGCCGAGGTGTACTTCGACCTGGCCGACCGCCTGCAGATCACCCGGCTGCGGGACCGGATCACCGCGCTGCCCCGCGACGACCGGTGGAACACGATGGCGCGCGGAGCCCTGCGCGACGACCTGTACAGCGCGCACGCGGCGCTGGCCGCCGACGTGCTCGAGGTCACCGGGCCCGGCAGCCCGGAGCAGCGGCTGGCCGCCTGGGTGCAGCGCAACGACTCGGCGGTCCGCCGGTCCGGGCAGACGCTGACCGAGATCTGGGAGACCGACCGGTTCACCGTGGCCACGCTGTCGGTCGCGGTCCGCGCCGTCCGCACCCTGGTGACGGCGAGCGCACTGCCCGGCTAGCCGTCCTGGCCCACTATCGTGGCGAAGTCGGCGGGGTCGATGTTGCCGCCGGACAGCACCACCGCCGTCTTCCTTCCGCCGGCCCGCACCGCCCCGCTCAGCAGCGCGGCCAGCGCCGTCGCCCCGCTCGGCTCGACCACCACCTTGAGCCTGGCGAAGCAGAACAGCATGGCGTCGGCGATCGCGGCATCGTCGACGGCGACGATGCCGTCGAGCAGCAGCCGGTTCACCGCGAACGTGAGCTCTCCGGGCTGCGCGGCCGCCAGCCCGTCGGCGATCGTGTGCACCGTGTCCAGGCTGACCCGCTCGCCCGCGAGCAGGGACCGGCGGGTGTCGTCCGCTCCCGCGGGCTCCACCCCGATGACCGCGGCGCGGGGAAACAGCGCCTTGACGGCGGTCGATACTCCGGCGGCCAGGCCGCCGCCGCCCACCGGCACCAGGACCAGGTCGAGTTCGCCGGCCTGCTCCGCCAGCTCCCAGCCCAGGGTGCCCTGGCCAGCCATGATGTCGTAGTCATCGAACGGGGCGATGAGGGTCGATGACCGCTGCTGTGCCAGGGCGGCGGCCACGACCTCCCGTCGCTCGGTCGCCGGGTCGTAGCGGCGGATCTGCGCGCCGTAGCCCTCGATGGCGGCCAGCTTGGCCTTCGACCCCGTTTCCGGGACGACCACCACGGCGTGAATGCCCAGCAGCGACGCTGCAAGCGCCACAGCCGCCCCATGGTTACCAGAGGAGTACGCGACCACCCCCCTGGCCCGCTCGCCCGCGTCGAGCAGGCTGAGGCGGTTGTAGGCGCCGCGGAACTTGAACGATCCCCCGCGCTGGAAGAGCTCCGGCTTGAGCCAGACGGTGGCGCCGCACCTGGCGTTGAGGGTGGCGGAGGCGAGCAACGGGGTGCGGTGGGCGACGCCGGAGAGCCGGGCCGCGGCGCGGCGGACCCGCTCGAAGTCAAGCGCCGGCTGTCCGGTATCGGTAGAAATCTGCGGCTCCTCGCGGACTGGCGGGCTGACGTTCGGGTCGTTCCTGGCAGACGATAGTTTCTTCGCCAGGCGGCACGGCAACAAGCGGACATGACAGCCTGACGTAGGCTTTCCGGCATGGCTACGGACCCTGCGGGCGAAATCTCGGAACTGTCATCGAAACTCGCCTCGGTAGAAGCTGTCCTCGGCCCCGACGCCATGCGGAAGGAGGCCGACGGGCTGCGCGAGCGGGCCGGCGAGCCCGGGCTCTGGGAGGACCAGGAGCAGGCGCAGGCGGTCACCCGCCGGCTGTCCTACCTGGACGGCGAGCTGGCCCGGCTGGAGGGGCTGCACCGGCGACTCGAGGACACCAAGGTGCTGTTCGAACTGGCCGAGAGCGAGAACGACGAGGCGGCACGCCAGGAGGCGACCCGGGACCTCGCCGCCCTCCACAAGGAGATCGACCAACTGGAGATCAGGACGCTGCTGTCCGGCGAATACGACGCGCGTGAGGCGCTGATCACCATCAATGCCCAGGCAGGCGGGGCTGACGCGGCTGACTGGGCGGAGGGCCTGCGGCGGATATACCTGCGCTGGGCAGAACGGCACGGGTTCCCGGCCGAGGTCTATGACACCTCCTACGCGGAGGAGGCGGGCATCAAGTCGACCACGTTCGCCGTGAAGGCCCCCTATGCTTACGGCACGCTGCGCGGCGAGCACGGCACGCATCGCATGGTCCGCATCTCGAAGTACGACAACCAGGGTCGCAGGCAGACCTCGTTCGCCGGCGTGGACGTGATCCCGGTCGTCCAGCAGGCCGACCACATCGAGGTCCCCGAGGACGAGATCCGGGTCGACGTGTTCCGTTCCAGCGGCCCCGGGGGCCAGGGGGTCAATACCACGGACTCGGCGGTCCGGATCACCCACCTGCCGACCGGCATCGTCGTCTCCTGCCAGAACGAGCGCAGCCAGATCCAGAACCGGGCCAGTGCCATGGCGGTGCTGCAGGCTAAGCTGCTCGAGCGCAAGCGCGAGGAACAGCAGGCCAGGATGGCCGAGCTGCGCGGCGACCATGCGGGCAGCTGGGGAACGCAGATCCGCAACTACGTCCTGCACCCGTACCAGAACATCAAGGACCTGCGGACCGGATACGAGACCGGGAACACGGCCGCGGTGATGGACGGCGAGATCGACGAGTTCATCGAGGCCGAGATCCGCTGGCTCAGGACCCACGGCCTGTAGTCACCCGCCGGTCACGGCACCACGTGCAGGGCCAGCATCATCAGCAGCAGCGCGATCAGCAGCACCGCGACGACGGGCACGGTCACTGCGGGCCCGGCGTGGTGGTGCATCCGGGCCCGCGCCGCGTGGCACACCGCGCACCGGCCTTCGGCCACCGGCCCGGCGCACTGGGCGCAGATCAGGTGCTCGCAGCTCATCTGGATCCCTCCGGGCCGGCGCCTACCCGGTCACTTCGTCGATGTTGGACCTTCTCAGCCAGTTTCCCCCCTAGACTGTCCGGTGGCCAAACTGGGGCGCGATAAGCGCCATGGCAGGCCGTCCGCAACTCGTCGAGAGCGCGTGTGATGGGCCAGTGATCCACTTCGATAATGTGACCAAGACGTACCCGAATCAGAGCCGTCCCGCCCTGGAGAACGTCAGCCTCGACGTGGAAAAGGGCGAGTTCGTGTTCCTCGTCGGGCCGTCTGGGTCGGGCAAGTCCACCTTCCTGCGGCTGGTGCTGAAGGAAGAGCGCCCGACCGAGGGCAGGATCTACGTGGCCGGCCGGGATCTCGCGCGGCTCACCAACTGGAAGGTGCCGCATCTGCGCCGCAGGATCGGGTGCGTCTTCCAGGACTTCCGGCTGCTGCCCACCAAGAACGTCTACCAGAACATCGCCTTCGCCCTGGAGGTCATCGGGAAGCCGCGGCGCTTCATCCGCAAGGTGGTTCCCGAGGTTATCGATCTTGTGGGCCTGGAGGGAAAGCGTGACCGGATGCCCGATGAGCTGTCCGGTGGTGAACAGCAGCGGGTGGCAATGGCACGCGCGTTCGTGAACCGGCCGATGATCCTGCTCGCCGACGAGCCCACCGGGAACATCGATCCGGCGACGTCGATCGGAATCATGAAGGTCCTCGACCGCATCAACCGCACGGGCACCACCGTGGTCATGGCCACGCACGATGCCGCGATCGTGGACTCCATGCGCAAACGCGTCATCGAGCTTGAATACGGCAAGGTGGTGCGGGACCAGTCGCGCGGGGTCTACGGTCAGGCTTACTGACCGGACGCGGGCAGATTACCGAGGGGTCAGCGATATGCGTGCGCAGTTTGTCTTCCATGAGGTGTGGATAGGCCTCAGGCGGAATCTGACGATGACCATCGCCCTGGTCGTGGTCGTCGCCATCAGCCTGTCCCTGCTCGGCACCGGCCTGCTGTTCGTCCGGCAGGTCGACAACACCCGGACGTTCTGGCAGGGCAGGGTCCAGCTCTCGATCTACCTGTGCACCAAAATCAGTTCCAGCCCCCAGTGCGTCAAGAACGGGCCGGCCACCGCCGCGGAAATCGCGCAGCTCCGGCAGGAGCTGCAGGCGATGCCACAGGTCGCCAGCGTCATCTACCAGTCGCAGTCGTCGGCGTACTCGCAGTTCAAGACGGAGTTCCCGTCGATGGTCAGCTCGGTCACCGCGGACGAGATCCCCGACTCCTTCCAGGTGCGGCTCAAGAACACGCAGGTCGACGCCCCGATCGTGGCCGAGACCGTGAACGGTGCGCCAGGAGTCGACCAGATCATCGACAACTCGGCGATCCTGGACAAGTTCTACAAGCTGCTCGGCGGAGCCCGGAACGCGGTCGTGATCATCGCGATCATCCTGATCATCGCGGCCATCCTGCTGGTCGCGAACACCATCCGGCTGTCGGCGTTCAACCGCCGCCGGGAGACGAGCATCATGCGCCTGGTCGGCGCGTCCAACTTCTACGTTCAGCTGCCCTTCCTCGTCGAAGGCGTGATCGCCGGGATGTTCGGCTGGCTGGTGGCATCGGCGCTGCTTGTCGCCGTGAAATCGCTGTGGCTTGATACGCTGCAGCAGTATTTCCCGTTCAACGTGCAGCTAACGAGCGCTGACCTGATTGAGGTCGTCATTCTGGTGCTGATTCTCGGGGTGCTGCTGACCGGCGCGACGTCGTTCCTCACGCTGCGGCGCTACCTGCGCGTGTGATGCCCGGGGCAGGAATGTGACATCCGAGCAGGGCAAGAAGGTCGTCGCCAGGAACCGGCGGGCGCGGCATGAGTATCACATAGAGGACACCTACGAGGCAGGGCTGGTGCTCACCGGCACCGAGGTGAAGTCGCTGCGGGCGGGCAGGGCCTCGCTGGCCGACGGGTTCGGCCAGGTCAGCGACCATGAGATATGGCTGCATGGCGTGCATATACCCGAGTACGCCCAGGGCACCTGGACAAATCACGAGCCGCGCCGTACCCGTAAGCTGCTCATGCACCGCAGGGAGATCGACAAACTGGCCGCCGCAACATCGGAGCGCGGCTTGACTCTTGTCCCTCTTTCGCTGTACTTCAAAGACGGGAAGGCCAAGGTCGAGCTGGCTCTGGCCCGCGGCAAGCGGACCTATGACAAGCGTCATGACCTAGCGCGCAGGGACGCTGCCAGAGAGGTTGACCGTGCCCTGCGGCGGCGAAGGTAGCGGAGTGCAGGACAATGGTCCGCGCGCATAACCGAGGAGCGCACGCCGGCAGGCCCGCTCCGCGGGCGGGTATGTCAGCGAGGGGGACCCGGGCCAGGGGAGCCCGGGCCGGCACCAGACGAGTCGGGGAAGCACGGGTGGGTGGGGGGCGTCGTTCGCGTTCCGCGCGGACCAGGGTAGTGGCCGCAGCTGGCGCCACCGCGCTGCTGCTCATCGGGCTTGGCCTGGGCTGGGCATCACCCGAGCCCTCTCCCGAGGGAACGGTGCAGGCGTTCCTGCTGGATTGGGAGAACGGCCGGTACGATGCGGCGGCGGCTCTGACGACCGGGGCTCCCGCGGCGGTGGCCGCCGAGCTGCGCGGCGCCTACCAGCAGGTGGGAGCGGCCGCCCTCAGCCTGGGCATGGCGAGCGTCTCGCAGCGGGGTGACACGGCGCAGGCCAGTTTCGACGCGGACGTCGACCTCGGCCGCGGCGGCCCCCCGTGGGACTACGCCGGCTCCTTCAAGCTGCGGAAGGCGGGCTCCGGCTGGAAGGTGGCATGGACCCCGGCCGTGATCGTTCCCGGCCTGCGGGCCGGGCTGCGGCTCGGCGTGATCGCCACCATGCCGCCCCGGGCACAGATCTTGGACGCGCAGGGAGCCCCGCTGTCCCCGCTCTCGCTGGTCTACACCGTCGGGGTTGTCCCCGGCCGCCTGGCCCACCCGGCTCGGACCGCCAGCGCCCTGGCCAGCGCCACCGGGCTTGCCGCGAGCCAGATACTCGGCTGGATCAACGAGGCGCCGGCCGCCCAGTTCCTGGAGCTGATCCGGTTCTCCCCGGCCGGCTACCAGCGGATGAGCGCTCGCCTGCACCGGGTGCCCGGGCTGGTGATCGAGCGGCAGCGGCTGCGGCTTTTCGACAGCACGGCCAGCGCGGTCTCCGGCTCGGTCGGCAGTGAGGCGGCAAAGGAACTGCAGCAGGAGGGGATTCCCTACCGGCCGGGCGCGACGGTGGGCCTGTCCGGGCTGCAGCAGTCGTTCCAGCGCATGCTCGTGGGGTCGCCGACGACCGAGGTCGTCCTCGAGAACGCGGCAGGCCGGGTGGTTACGGTGCTCAAGAGCTGGCCGGGGCAGCCCGGCACCGACGTGCGCACCACCATCGACGCGGATGTGCAGGGCGCGGCCGACAGCGCGCTGAAGTCGGCTCCCGTGGCCGCGGCGATCGTGGCCGTCTCGCCTGCCACCGGCCGGGTGCTCGCCGTGGCCCAGAGGAACGTCAGCGGGACGCCGCCGGTAGCGGCGCTGGCCGGCCAATATCCGCCCGGCCAGGCGTTCACCATCGTGTCGACGGCGGCCTTGCTGAACGCGGGACTCGACGTGGGCAACGAGATTCCCTGCGGCGCGTCGAACCCGGTGGGCGGCGAGAACTTCACTAACGACCCGCCGCAGCCGGATCTGGCCACGCAGCCTCCCCCGCCGTTCCGTACCGACTTCGCCGACGCCTGCAGCACCGCTTTCGCGGGCCTCTCGCTGACCCTTTCCGCCAAGGAGCTCCAGTCGGCTGCCGCCGGCTTCGGCCTGGGCAAGCCGTGGCAGCTTCCGGTGAGAGCCTTCACCGGGAGCATGACGTTGCCCGCCAACCAGGCCGAGCTTGCCGAGGATTCCATCGGGGGCGGGAGCGTCCGGGTCAGTCCGCTGGACATGGCCATCGCCGCCGCAGTCGTCCAGTCCGGAACCTGGCACCCGCCGTCCCTCGTGACCAGCCCTCCCGATCCCGGGCTCACCCCGACGATCCCGTTCGCGACGCAGGTGGTCTCGTCCCTGCGCGTGCTGATGCGCGGGGCGGTGTCCGCCGGCGCCGGCCGCGGCGCTGACGTCCCCGGTGCTCCCGTCTACGGCCAGGTGGGAAACGCCCCGACCGGATCGGGCAGCCTGCGGGCCGCCTGGTTCGTCGGGTTCCAGGGGAACGTGGCCTTCGCGGTGCTGGAGCTGACCCCATCCGCCGATGCCTCGGCGGCCCCGCTGGCCGGCCAGTTCCTGCTGGATCTGCATGCCGGATCGTGACCGCACCGTTGCCCGCATTTTGGTAACGGGGAGCAACCGCAGCGATGCGTTCCGGCGTCTTACTGAGTGACTGGGGTGCCGCTTGGGGGGTTGCGGCCCAGTCGTCGTGATGAGAACCGGGCCTCAACTCGGGGGAGGCCCGGGTGGTTATGACCGGCCCCGACCCTGCCGGTCGGCCCCCGTGGGCGCGATTTCGGCCACCGCCAGCGCCCACGGGGGTTTCTCTTTGTGCCTTGCGGCCGTGGTCCGGCCACGGTCGTGGCAGGCGTGTGGTTCCGGCTTGCTTCGGGCATATTTGCGGTGCCGCGGCTGTTTTGCCCGGTGGTACTGTGGCAGTACAACTCAAGAGGGGGTGACTGGTTTCGACTTCGGTAGTTGATCCAGGGGAAGCGGGCCGAGGGTTGCGACTACGACCTCGTAAATCCTGTGGCCGCAGCTATATAAGTGCCAACTCAACGCGCACTCGCCTCGCCCTCGCGGCCTGACCGCGAGCTAGGGGCTGTCAGCCCGGGAGCGCCTCCGGCCCGGTGCCTGGCATCAGCTAGGAGGATCCACCGTCTAGCCCGGCCGCGGGACTAGGCGGGACACCAGACAGCGGCTGAGCCCGCTCGGCGGCTGGCCTGCATGACCGCCGGGGCTGAGAAACAGCAGGGCAGGCTGCGCCCGGAGAAGCCCTGGTGAGGTACTGAAGGACGCGGGTTCGACTCCCGCCACCTCCACCTTGTTAGTCAGTGCGCGAACCATGTCTTCTTCCTGGGTTGTGGCTGGTTCGTTGATGTCTGCCGCGCTGTCGCTGTGGCTGCCTCGGGGTTGGTGCCGTCTGGCTGGGGATGCGGAAGACGGGTGCGAGGGTGCCGGGCGCGGCGATGGTGATGTTGTGAACGAGTGCTTCGATGAGGGTTTTGGCCTGGCGGGTGATCCTGGTGGTTAATTCGGGGTTATGCGGCGAGGCCGAGTTCGAGGCGTGCCAGGTGGCTGGTTCGCTACCGGTCCAGTGGCGTGCCGGTCCTGTCCGTTTCCAGGCGGAGCAGGTTGAGGGCAACGGCCATGTAGATGTGGTCGAGGCGGGTCTTGGGCAGGCCTCGGTAGCGGGCGCGCGGCAGTGCGCAGGACACGGGCGTCTGCTTAGCTGGTTCCGACGGCTGAACGGACGCCAGTGAGCACGTCGCGCGCGGTGCTGCGTGCCCGGCTGGCTCCTTCGGCGAGGAGCTGGTCGAGGTCGCTGCCCGGCTCGATGAGGTGGTCGTAACGCGCTCGCATAGGCGCGAGGTGGGTGTTGAGGGTGCCGTAGAGCAGGTCTTTCAGCTCGCCCCAGCCCATGCCGCCGTCGGCCAGGCGCTTGCGCGTCTCGGCGACGACGTCGCCGGGCGCGAACTGCTCCAGGATCTGGAACGCCGAGGAGCTGTCCGGGTCCTTGGGCGCGTCGACCGGGGTGCTGTCGGTGGCGATCCGGCGCACCGCCTTGCGCAACTCGGCCTCGCTGGCGAAGACGGGGATAGTGTTGCCGTAGCTCTTGCTCATCTTCCGGCCGTCAGTGCCCGGCAGGGTCTTGCTGGCATCAGCGGCGGGCAGCACGGGCCGGGGGATCGTGAGCTGGCAGCGCTGGCCGTAGAGGTTGTTGAACGCGGCAGCGATGTCGGCGGCGTACTCGACGTGCTGGGACTGATCCCTGCCGACCGGGACGACGTCGGAGCGCATCAGCAAGATGTCGGCGGCCATCAGCACGGGGTAGTTGTACAGGCCCATGTTGATCCCGGCGTCCAGGTCCGCCTTGCCGGCGGCGCCGTTCTTGTCCCGCGCGGCCTTATAGGCGTGGGCGCGGTTCATCAGGCCCTTGGCGGTCACGCAGGACAGCACCCAGGCCAGCTCGAACGTCTCGGGCACGTCGGACTGCCGGTACATCGTGACCCTGCTGGTGTCGAGCCCGGCGGCGACCCAGGTCGCGGCCAATGACCGGGAGTAGCGGCGCACCAGCTCCGGGTCGCGCAGCGCGGTGATCGCGTGGTAGTCGGCGATGAAATACATCGCGTCGTAGCTAGCGGTCAGTTCCAGGGCGGGCCGGATCGCGCCGATCAGGTTGCCCAGGTGCGGCTCGCCGGTGGGCTTGATGCCCGTGAGCGATACCTGGCGCGATGGTGGCTGCATGGGTGCGGTGCCCGCCTTCCTGGTCACCGGAAACAGTACTCGATGGCATATGCGGCCAGTAGCCGCTTGTGCTCGCGGCTGCGTTCCGGAAGCCATTGCCGGGTCGGCGCTGCGGGAGCGTCTGCGAGGGCCTGGGCGAGGATGGCGGGATCGTCTGTGCCATGGGCCGGAAACCAGCGGCAGGGGTATGCGGCGGCGCCGGTCTCGGTGAGCTGCGCACGGAGGGTGGGCACGTCGGGCAGGACGAGGCTAATTCCGAGGTCGCGGGCGAGTTCGAGTTGCCCGGAATGGGTGATCGGCTGGTAGGGAAGCACGAGGGTGGTGGCCGGCGTGAGCGCGCGGACCAGGTCGGGATCGGGCAGCATCCGGCCGGTTGTGGTGACCTGAAGGTCGTGGTGGAGAGCCGTGAGGTCTGCCAGCTCGGTGAGCGCGGCGTGGTCACGTGACCGGTCGCTGTCGCTCACCGACCGCAGGGTGATGTCCAGCCGGGGTCGCCCGGGGGGCAGCCGGGACCATGCGCGGGCGAGTGCGAGCAGGTGCCTGTTCGGCCTGAGCGCGCCGAAGGCCGCCAGCCGGGTTGGGTGACCGGGTCGTGACCGCCGGGCGTTCCGCGCGATGTCTGGCCGCAGTGCGTACCCGTGCGGGATGACGGCTGCTTCCCGGCCGCAGGAGGAGGCGATGGTGTCGGCGGCATGCCTGGTGAGGGTGACGACACGGTGCGCGCGCTCAGCCAGCATGTGAGTCTTCTCGCGGAAGGCCGCATGGTCTGCCTCGATATTCGGGGCCAGATCGTGGATGGTGAAGACCAGGTGCTTGCCGGTGCGCCGTATCCGGCTGAGCAGCTCGGACAGATCGCGGGCACTGGCCAGTTCGACCGTGTGGACGTGGATGAGGTCGAAGAAATCCCAGTCCGGGGCCGCGTTCAGGCCGGCCACAGGCAGCGTGCCGCCTGCCGAGGCGCTCACGGGACCGAAACGCGGACTGGAGATCTTTGCCGCGTAGGTCAGGTGGGAGGGGATGTGAAAGACGCGCAGCATGCAACCGCCCCGATTCAGGCTGTCCCGGTCGCGGATGCCAGATCGCGCAGGACACGCGATGTCTGCGGCAGGCTCATGCCGCCTATGCCGGGCACGGCGATTATCTCAGTCACGGCGTGCTCACGGCGGAGGTCTTCGAGGGCCTCCCGGCACCGCAGCGGGGGACCGGTGACGCAGAAGGTATCAAGGACATGGCCGGGCGCGGGAGCGGGCACGCCGGGCTGGAGCCTGCTCATGGCGTCGATGTACCAGGCCAGGTAAGGCCGCAGTTGCCTCCGCGCGGCGCCAGGTGTCGGCGCGGTATGCACGACACGCATCAGGCCCACCCGCGGCCGGGCCGGCCCGGCCGCGATCTGCCGGGCAATCACCGCCAGCTTCTCGCCGGTGGCGGCCAGCAGGAGACCGTGCCCGTGCTCAGCCGCGGCGCAAATGGTCGCGGGATTGCCGGAAGAGGCCAGCCATACAGGCATGGTCGAGGTGTCGGGGTCAGAGCAGAGCATCGCGCATAGCCGTTCGTGCTTGCCACAAAAGACACTGTCCGCTGATCCCGGGTCGATGCCGTACTTGAGGTAGTCGGCGGCCGAAAAGCCCTTGCCGATGCCTAGTTCGAGCCTGCCGCCGGCCAGGGCGTTCACCATCGCCGCCTGCTCGGCGATTCGGGCCGGTTCGTGCAGCGCAAGGTTGACGACGGCGGCACCCAGACGAATCTGGTCTGTCCGTTCCGCGAGAACCGCGAGCAGGGTGAGCGGGTCAGCGCACAAGTTCCAGTCGGTGTCGTGGTGCTCGGCCAGCCAGACGGCGCTGAATCCGAGCTGGTCAGCCAGGACAGCCAGCTCGATCAGCGTCCGCATGACGGTGTCACGCGAGGCGGAGTCCCGGCGGGTGCCGAAGAGCTGAAGGCTGAGCATCAGGGGGCGCACGCCGTCCACAGCGCCGCGTAGGCGGCGAATGCCTGTACGTAGTCTTCCTTGACAGCGGACCATCCGGCCGGGTCGGCCGCCCGCCGGGCATAGGCGGACCGGGCCAGCATGAGCCGGTCCTTGTCCCAGCCGCTGCTCAGCTCGATCGCTGACAGCAGCGCGGGCTGGCTGGGCTCGTCGCTGGCGAGGATCCGGTCTTCCAGCTCCGGCCGGGTCATGCCCAGATGGATACTGGAGGCAGGGATGCTCTTCGACATTTTGGGATACCCGCCCAGGCCCTCCAGGACCCGGAAGTACAGGGCGCCTACGGTGGCCTTCCACCCGAGCGACAGTTCCCCCGCTGACGCCTGCCGTGCCAAGACGAGGCGGGCCAGCGCGGTGAAGTATGCCTCTTCCTGGCCGCATAGCACCAGGATGCGCTGGGCTCCTTCCTCCGCTGGGCCCAGGATGTCAGCGATCGTGTACAGACCGTCGACCATCAGCCCGACCTCGCTGCCGAGCAACCCGTGGCTGTCGTACAGCTCCAGCAAATCTTCCTTGTTGGCCAGGAAATCCTGACGGGTGAGGAACCGCGCGATCTTCCCGGCCCGCACGAGGTTCGCCCGGTCCAGGTGCGACCGCAGCGTTCCGCGTCCGGTATCGAATCCGATCCGCGTCAGGAATGCCAGCATCTGATCCCGGATGGCCTCAAGGCCCGGCCAGGGCACATTCCTGGAGTTCCACGCGCCTAGCTCGGAGATCACGACAGTAACCGGGACGCCCAGTACCCGCTGAAGCTCTACGATGCCGAGCATGACGGTCAGGGTTCCCGCCGTCGGCGCGTTGGTCGGCCCGAAGCCCGTGACCAGGGCCAGCGGCCCTGGGTTATCCGCTAACAGCGGTCCCGCACCGTCAGAATGCGAGAAACGCCGGACCAGGGGACCGAGCGCCCGCTCTACCTCCGGCAGGTCTCCAGCCGGCGCCAGGCGGATCAACGCCAGCCCCGGCTCAGCCGCGACCATGCTCTTCGACCGGGCACTCCACCCCCCTGGATGACATCACAAGTCGGCGGGCCGAAGCCGGCTCAAAGCCCCAGGCCAGAGGCCCTCGCGCAGAGAACCCCTGGGACTCTCCTGACCGGCCGGGAGCCGTTTGCCCATAATAAAGGGTCGCTAAGCCGCACATACCATTCGCTGGAAACGATGCGAGGGTACGGCAAGGAGGATCATGCGAGCCAGCCCCGCGGCGGCATGCCACCGCAGCCATTCTCTGGACTGGTACGCGCGGGCAGCCGGGAAGCGCGCCGCTGGCATCGATATCGAGGCGCTCTCGGACGCCCGATTACTGCCGTCCCCGGGCGAGCACTACCTGACCGGCACCTATCCGCCGCTCAAGGCGATGGGACCAGCCGACGCCGTTAGCGTCATCGACGGCGCGACCGCCGAGCTGAACCTGTATATCCATCTGCCGTTCTGCCGCCAGCGCTGCACCTTCTGCCACTTCGCCAAGGAGATCAGTGCCTCTGACGCGCGGATCGCCCGGTATCTCGACGCGCTCGCAGCGGAGATCGCGACAGCGGCCCGGCTTTTCGGCCCCCGGCAGATCCGCTCGGCCTACCTCGGCGGCGGCACCCCCTCGGTACTGCCACCCGATGACCTGAACCGCCTGCTCGCGGCAGTCAGCGAAAGCTTCCCGTGGACGGCGGACACCGAGGTGACGTTCGAGTTGCACCCTCAGGTCGTCAGGGACACGCCGGCGCTGGACCGCCAGATCCGGGTCCTCAGCGGCGCGGGTGTCAACCGCATCACGTTCGGCATCCAGTCCCTTGACGATCATGTCCTGCGCATCCTGAACCGCGGGCACACCGCGGCGGAGGCGATCGATCTGATCCGGGTTCTCCAGCACGGCCCGTTCAGCAACGTATCCGTAGACCTGATGTACGGCCTGCCGCATGAGACAACGGAATCCTGGTTCAGCACGCTCTGCCAGATAGTCGGCGAGGGCGTGCAGAAGATGAACATATTCCCGCTCTTCCTCAAGGCCACCGATCCTGTCTCCTGGCTGTACAGCCGGAAGCCCGAGGTATTTCCCGGCCGTGATCAGCGCCTGAGCACTCACCTGATCACTGACCAGTACCTGAGGGACAGCGGGTTCACGCCGGGGCCAGTGCTGTATTACTCCCGTGCCGGACAGCATTCCGCCCAGCAGGAATCAAAATTCAACGACATCGACAGCGTGAATCTCCTCGGCCTGGGAGTCAGCGCTTTCGGATACCTCGGCGGCACTCAGTACTACAACCAGTGTGACATCGACAGCTACATCACGGCGGCCCTGTCCGGCCGCCCGCCGATCTGGCGCGCCGCTCATCTTGATGGCGACGAGCGGTCGCGGCGGGAAGCCATGTTCGCATTGCGCTCGGCCGGAATGAACCGGGCCGCCTTCCGGGGCCGCTTCGGTGACTGGCCCGAGATCGTGCTGCCGCAGCTCGCCCGGTTCGCGCGCCTCGGTCTCATCAGGCTCGCCGGCGACACCTGGGTGACGACTGACATCGGCGCGTACTGCGTCGATGGCATGGCCGCGGCGCTGGCCAGCGACGCCGTGCGCCGCCGGGTCGACGCCGCGAACGCCGCTATTACGGAACCGCGAAAGAGCCTGCTGGAACAGCACGACTACTCACCACTCGGCAGGACGCCGCCGGGTCCCCGCCAGGTCGTGACGGCGGGCCAGGCCGGATGAGCGGTGCTGTAGTGGTGCTGGGCGCGAGCGGCAGGCTCGGGCCGGTCGTGGTATCCCGCCTGCAAGCCGCAGGCTGGCGCGCGATCCGGTGCTCCCGTAACCGCGGGGACGTGGTGGGACTCGATGTGCTCGACCCGGCCTGGCAGCAGCCCGGCCGCTGGCGCGCGGTTCTGGCCGCCGCGAGCTGCCGTGAGACGGACCTGGCGTGCGTCATCAATCTTGTGGCCAGCCGTCATCCATCGCCCGCGGTCTCGCGGCAGGTGGGCGCCGCATCCATCCGTTGCCTGGCTGCGCTGGGGCGGCTCGCCGCCGCCCCGGTCACGATCCATGTCGGCAGCGTCGCGGAATACCGGGCCGGGCACAGATCCGCGTATGCCCTCGGCAAGATCGCGGCGAGAGATGAGGCGCGCAGCCGCGCGGTCACCGCGATCCTCACCGTCGGCGTGGTGCCCCGCCCGCCAGGGGATCCGCGGGACCGGTACCTGCGCTGGTCCGCCAGCAGGCTCCCTGACCTGGCGGACCTGCCCATCGACGTGTCAGCGCCCGCCGAGGTAGGGGACGCCCTTGCCAGCCTGGTAAACGCTGGCTGGTATGCCGGGCTCAGTGCCGCTCCGGCCGAGCTGACGCTAGCCGGGAACCGCCGGGCACTGGGGCAGATCGTCGGGCTCGGTGACGGGGAGCCGCGGAGCCGCTGGTACTCGCCCGTCCTGCGGACCGCGATGGACCGGCTGCCGCTGCCGCCATATTTCGCCTCCAGGCGGGCCGTGTCCTGCACGAGGCAGGCAGCCGGGCGGTTTTCCGTGCACTACGCCACGGCACCGCCAGAGTCAGCGCGCGGTCTCGCGGCTGAGGGCCGCTGGAGCATCAGCGGCTGCGGGTGCTCCCGGATGTGGCTCATCGCGGACAACGAACAGGCTGGGGACCAGGAATGACCGTCAGCGCCGTGGCCGGGGCCATACGCCGCCTGCAGGACGGCGAGATCCTCACGCGGGAGGACACCACCGCGGCCTTCCGCCCGATTCTGGACCGTGACTTTGAGGGCTGCGATGTTTCGTGGGGAACGATGTTCAGCCTGCTGCATCAGCGCGGCGCCAGCACGGGCGAGGTCATGGGACTGATCGACGCCATCCTCTCCTATGACCCTGAGCTTGACCGGCAGCTACGGGACAAGATCGAGCTGAACCCGGGCGCGCCCGTCGTGGCGATAACAGGCAGCGGCAAGGAGTCATTCAAGACGTTCAACGTCAGCACGGCCTCGGCCATTGTCGCGTCAGCACACCCCGGAGTCTGCGTCATCAAGCCAGCCGGAAGGGCCACATCGGCGAACACCGGCGCCAGCGATGTCCTGGCCGAGCTAGGCATCCAGATGCCGCGCAGCCTGGCCGAGATCGCGCCGATGGCCCGGAGCTGCGGTCTCGGCGTCTTCGACTATCACCTGACCGCGCCCCGCTACGGCCCGCGCTATGAGAACCGGTTCCATCACCTGCACCCGCTCAGCCACGTCACGCCCTGGCTGTTCATCCCAGTCCGTCTCGACGGCCTCGTATTCGGCGTCGCCGAGCCTCGCGTCGAGCTAGCCGCCCGCGCCATGGCGGCCAGCGGTGTCCACTGCGCCGCGGTGGTATCTACCGGCCTGGGGAACGCAGGCCAGATCGATGAGCTGGCGCCGTTCGGAAACGCTCGCCTCGCGACGGTCGCGAACGGCGAGGTCATGTTGGCCTGCGCGCAGAATCCGGCACCGGGAGCCAGCCAGCTCGACGCGATCCGGCAGAGTGCAAGTCACCAGGCGAACGCCGCCGCCATACAGCGCGTACTCAGCGGGCAAGCCCACGACGCCGCCACCAGTCTGGTCTGCGCCAACGCCGGCCTGCTGCTCCACCTCGCCGGAGCCGCCCCCGACCGTGACCACGGCGGCGAACTCGCCAGGGAGATCATCAACAGCGGCCTGGCAGCCTGCCAGCTCGACAGATGCCGGACAGCATCCCGTCACTGACCACGCGGGAAGCATGCCACCCGGAGACCAGCAACGGCCTGACGGTCCGGCTCAGCCCCAAGCACGTACTCAGTGCCCGCGCTGACACACGAGCACACGGCTAGTCATGCGCACGCGCGCCGTCTGGCTGTACCGGCTCTTCACGGTAATGGCGAGGTCTGGCGAGCCGGCCCGGCGGACCAGCCGCAGGGCCAGGTGCATCGTCTTCTCGTTGTCGGTCGTGAACAATCCGATGTACCCGCGGCCGGGCTTTGCCGGGTACAGGCCAACCAGGCATACGGTGTCCTCGCCGCATTTCCAGCAGGCTCGCGTCAGGCCCAGCACGCGCACGCTGACATGTGCCGCGCAGCCGGCTGGCGAGCATTGCGCGCAGCCGCCCGCGAATCGGTTCTGCATGCGTCCATTCTCGGAATAATCACTGATCAGTTGCCCGGCTCGGCTTCCCTCGAATACGGCCAATATACGCTGACGCGGTCATCACGCCTCATCGCGCGACCGCACGTCGACGATCAGCCGCAGGGCCAGTGTCAGCCTGGGTCGGCGCGGCCAAGCGCCCGACGTCGGCAGAAGCCGTCCGCCTTACCGGTCGGTCGGATGGCTTCCTGCGGCGGCCGGTTCAGCGTCCCTATGACTGACCGTGGCCATGGGTCTCAGCAGGAGGGTCTGGCAGTGGCGGAAGCGGATCGCCGGGAAGGGACGCGATACCTGCCCGCACGCGGGCCAGCCGGTAGTACTGCTGGACGCGGTGGACCTGCTGGCTGAGCGCCGTCGGCTGGGCAGCGGACAGGACCCGGTGAGCGGGGTCGGCGCTGAACAGACAGAATGCCCAGAATCGCCGTGAATAACAGCCCCACATGATCATCCAGGCAGGGTGCGAGCGCTGAAGGGCATCGGCCGCCTGCCTGTGGACGGCCTCTTCAGCCGGGCGCCCTTGTGTGCCCCGGTGCGGTGGCGTCAGCATGCTGCTGGCAGTTGAGCCTGTCCGATACCGGCCAGCTGCAGGTCGGCAGGAGGCGCTGGCGGTGTGCCCATCTCGAACCAGACCGCGCACCAGCCAGCGGCGATCGAGATCCCCCAGCAGGACGCCAGGCTGCGGACCAGCAGGAGGCCGCGCCCTCTGGCCATGCCGGGGTCGGGTTGGCTGCAGGCGCACGGGATGGTCTGCCCGCCGCCCCTGTCGGTCACGGTCACGCGCATCGCGTCTGGCCGCGGATGCGTGATGGCGATCATGACAGGGCCTGGCAGGGCATAGGCCAGAGCGTTGGTGAACAGCTCGCTGACGAGCAATGCCACCGTGGCGGCCTGATCACCGGTCAGATCCCGGCAGCCTGCCGTGACGAACTGGCGTGCAGCGCGGGCGGCTCGTGCCTGTCCCGGCAGCAGGGTAATGGCCGGAAGCGCCTGTGCTGGGAATGGGCGTCCTTGAGAGCTGGGTGTGGAGGTGGGCATTTCGGGCTTCCCGTCGGTGCACCGGATGTTGCGTGTGTCCACAGTCGGCCAGACGGCTCCGGCACCCAATAGGCCAGCTCCTCTACATTTCCGGACACTTCTGGTCACTGGAATGTCTATTGCCGACGGCACGACTGTCATGGCAGCGTGAACGCAAAGGCGGGGCCGCCCTGCAGCCCGGCCTGTCGTCGGCGTAACGGGAGACTGCGGATGACCGAGGATCTCGGCGGCTGGCTGCGCGGGCAGCGTGAGTCGCGCGGCTGGACCCGCGACGACCTGGCCAGGCTGCTGATGCAAGCCGGGCAGGCGCGAGGTGACAGGTCCATGCCGGGTGTCGTCAGCGTGAGCCACAACATCTACCGGTGGGAACGCGGCGGGGATGTTCCGTCGGAGCGGTATCGGCTGCGGTACTGCGATGTCCTCGGGATAACGCCAGGGCAGTTCGGCCACCGGCCGCCGGCCGGGCCGGGCGCCGGGCGAATGGTGACGATGCCAGTGGCTGGCCCAGACCTGGGATGTGCCCTGCAGATCGCTTACGATGAGGGGGAATCGGTCGCTACCGGTCACGGGATCGGCCGGGAGGTGCTGATGGCGGCGCACGAGGCCAGCGACCGGGCCGAGGAGATCGGCGGCCCGGCCATCGGCGAGGCGACATTCGAGCAGCTACGCGCAGACCTGGCCAGGCTGTCGCTGCTCTCAGATTCCGGCGAGCCCTTGGCGGTGTTCCTGGAGATGCGGCGCGTCCGCGACCGCCTGTACCGGCTGATGGACAGGCGGGCATGGCCTGGTGAGCAAACCGGGCTCTACTTCCTGACCGGGTGCATGAACGGCCTCATGGGCGTTACCGCGCAGCGGCTCGGCTACCCTGACGCCGCCGAGGAACTGCTCCGCGCCGCGTGGGCGTACGCGATCGCGATCGATCACCGGCCGCTGCTGGCCCAGATCCGCAGCCAACAGTCCTACGTGGCGTACTGGCATGGCCGGACCCGGCGCAGCCGCGAGCTGGCGCTCAGCGGCCTGGACTACATCTCCGCCGGGCCGGCCGCCGCCGAACTGCACCTGAAACACGCCAGGGCAGCGGCGCGGCTCGGCGATACCGACACCGCCGTCCGCGCTGTGAGCGACGCCCACCACGCTCGCTCCCGGGATTACACCGACGACCTCACGGAAATCGGCGGCGAGTTCGCCATCTCCGCAGCTACGCATCATCTATTCGCCGGGACCGCGCTGGCCATCAGCAGCGGCATTGCTCCGCAAGCTGCCATTGAGCTGGAACACGCTGCCAGCCTCTATGACACCGGTCCAGGACCAGGCGAGGACCACTGGTTCGGCGGCAAAGCGCTCGCCGGCGCAGATCTGGCCGCGATCAGGCTGCGATCGGGTGATCTCGACGGCGCCGCACATGCCCTGAGCTGGGTGTTCGCGCTCCCGCCCAGTCAGCGGGTCGCTGAGATCACGTCAATGCTGACCGCTGTCCGCACCGACCTGGCAGCTCCGGTTTTCCGCGACTCCGCGCGCGCCCGTGATCTGGACGAGCAGATCGAGGACTATGCCAGCGACACCATCGTGGCGGGCCTCAGCATGACGTCCAGCCTCCCATTGAGCTGAGCAGGCGCGATCACATGTCCCGAGTGGCTTGTCTGGCGCACGCAAGGAGCTACTCCCCATTGGCCGCGGCTCGGGCGGAGGGCTCGCCGCGGGGCGTGCCGCATCTCACCGCCCTGCAATCAGGCCAGATGACCTGCGGGGCATGCTGAAGGACATCGTCACGGCTGAGCTGGACGGCCTTCATGACCGTGCTCCGGCTGCGCCATCAGGAACTCATGGCCGACAAGAGCAAGATCGCCAGGAATCCTCGCCGAGGGAGCCGAGCGAGCCCGGCCCGAGGCCAGGCCACTGGTGGCCAGAGTCAGGACGGCGGTGGGCAGGGCCGAGATGACCTCCTGACCAGGCTCGCTTCAGAGAGAGAAGACTGCCGTTGCGCCGGGACAGCGATGAACTGAGCGAGGTGTTCGGGCCCCTCCATCTGACCCCGATCCGGCACGCGAGGCAGCGCAACCAGACATGGCTGCTGCACGGCGAATGTGGCCTGACAGCGGTCGTGAAGCGGTACAGGTCTCTGTCGCAGGCGGCGATTTCCGGGGTCATCGACGCCGAGAACCGAGCCCGCGACGCCGGAGTCCCAGTGCCCCGGGTGCTGTACCGATCACCGGATCGTCCGCTCGTTGTGCACGCCTGGGTTCTTGGCCAGCACGATGTGCCCCGTTCATTCGACCTCATAGACGCATGCGCGCAGCAGTTCGTCCGGCACCTGCGCGGGCTGCGCGGCTTCCTCCCGGCCTGGACTCCCCCCAGGCCGCCTCAGCCGCCGCTCCGCGCGCGGGAAGCGATCACCCGCAGCCCCGATGTCCAGCTCTCGGAAGACATCAGCGCATCCTGGAGCCAGCTCGGATCGCTCGCGAGCGGCCGGCCGACGGTGGCGAGCCACGCCGACTGGAGAGCCGACAACATCCTCATTCTCGACGGTCAGGTCGCGGCTGTACTGGACTGGGAATACGTCGTGCTGCTCCCGGCCGCCGAGGCAGTAGGCTACGCGGCCGGCTCGCTGACACACTCCTGGCGTGAGACCTTGTACCAGCCGCTTGACCTGCTTCCGGTCACGCGGTTCCTGGATACCGCAGCACGGTGCCTGAACTGGGAGGCTGGATCGCTGCGGGCGGTTAACGCCCGGCTTGCGGCTTTTCATACATGCGCGGTGAGGCTTGCGGAGGATCAGCATCGCGGCTGTGCCGATTCGGCAATCACCCGCGACGACCTTTGGGCTGCCCTTGGCTGATGGCCACATCCACCGGGTGTTCCACATCCCGTCCCATCTGAGCTACGCCAGCAAGCTCAAGGGCGATACCGTCGCGCCCGCTTCGCCCGAATGCTTGCCTGACTTGTTAGCCAGTGTCCATGATGTCGGTCCTGAGATCAGCCACCAGGGATGGACGGCGAACTGACGGCTTGCTATATCTGGTTCGGTACATATTGGCCTGATATAAGCCAGCTCAACTTAACTGCTCGTAGCTGGCCTCTTGGCGGATTGCCATTTCTGGGTTACATCTGATGTTGTCCCAGGAGAGGCGTCATGGATCAGTTATCGTTGTTCGCCGATCTCGACGCCATGTCGGCGGCTGAGAAGCCGGCGGGTGATCAGCCCGTTCGCATGACTGTCCTGATCGTCGTCAAGGCGGCGCCGAATCCGTCAGAGCGCTACGGGGAGACCGTGTGTGTCGCGGGCATCCGGCTGGACCCAGACTCTCAGGGCTGGGTGCGTCTGTATCCGATCAACTTCCGGGAGCTGGATCAGGACAGCAGTTTCAAGAAGTACGACGTCGTGTCCCTTGAGGCTATTCCCAGCCGCGGCGATTCCCGGACCGAGAGCTGGCGGCCAAGGATGGGAACCCTTGTCAAGCAGAGCCATCTCACTGGCTGGGCCCGGCGTGCGCCCTATGTCGTAGATCACATCGCGGAGTCGATGTGCGCGGTGCTCGCCAGGGTGCGTGACAGCCCGCCGGGCCAATCTCTGGCTGCGATAAGGCCTGCGCGGGTCACTGGCCTCGACATCGAGCCGCACCCTGGCTGGACCCCCGAAGAGCAAGCGAAGATCAACAGCTATCTGGGCCAGCTGGAGCTGCCAGGTCTGGGCCTGGGTCTGCGGACTGCACTGGAGGCACCGAGGTTCAAAGGCTGGTACAAGTACGCCTGCAGTAGCTCCTGTCCCGGGCATCGCCAGGGCATCTATGACTGGGAGTGGGTCGCTCTCCAGCGAAAGCTGGGGCCCAGGAGCGACGATGATCTTAAGGCGGCGCTGCGCGAGAAGTTCTTCACCATGATGTGCGCCCCGGAGCGAGACTTGCTGCTCTTCGTCGGTAACCAGGCAAAACGTCAGCAGGTGTTCATGGTGCTCGGAGCGTTCTACCCGCGCCGATAGCATGAAGCGCGCTGCCGCCCGTGAGTGGCGGGCACTGATGGGCCATCTGGTTGGCGGCAAGGAGGCACTCGTGCCAATGATCGCGATCTCTGGGGTGCGGATCGAGGATCGCCATCGCACGGATCTTGGTGACGTGACGGCCCTCGCGCAATCGTTGCGGGAGCTGGGACAGTTGCAGCCGATCGTGGTCACCGCAGACCTGCGGCTGATCGCCGGCGGCCGTCGGCTTGCGGCGGCTCAGTCCCTGGGATGGTCGCAGATCGAGGCGAAGATCGCTCATGGCCTGGGCGATGCGGCGGCATGGCTTCGCGCTGAGCGCGACGAGAACACTTGCCGCAAGCAGTTCGCACTCACTGAGGAGCATTCCCTGTATGAGGCCCTGTTGGCCCTCCAGGCGTCCCCGGCACCCGGCGCGGCATCTTCGGTCAGAAGGGAAAACGCGGCAACGCGTGAGTCAGGCGCGACAGCCCGCGAGAAGAGATTCGCGGCTGAGATCGCAGCCGGCAGGCCAGGAAGGCACAAGACCCTGGAGAAGGTCGGCGAAGTCAAGCGCATCGCCCAGGACCAGGAAAGTTCTGATCGCCTGCGGGAGAGAGCCCTGGAGGCGCTCCGCGAGATGGATCAGACCGAGTCGGTATCGGGCCCATACACGAAGGTAATGCTTGCTCTTCGCGCTGAGGCCAACCGAAAGTCATCGGACCTGTCGTCGTGGTCTCGGGATGAACAGGCGCTGCTGGAGAAGCTGAGACAGGGTCAGACAGTCGTGGTCAGTCTCCGTGAACACCACGCCAACCTAGTCCGATGGGCCGAGGCGGAAGGCCGTCTCATCCCAGTAGATCGAAGGACAGAATGGGGCAATCCATTCGAAATGCCCTACGATGGAGAACGGGAGATGGTGATCCGCAATTACGCGAATCACTATCTTCCCTTTAAGCCATCGCTGCTATCGAGGGTCTCAGAACTTCGCGGAATGGCCTTGGCGTGCTGGTGCGCCCCAGAACCTTGCCATGCGGACATTCTTAAAGACAAGGCCGACGCTTTGGTTGGATAGGTAATGCACGCTAAGGCCGTCCGGCGGCTGATGCGGCAAATCTCGCACCTCCCTTCGGGATCGTCAGCGTCGTAATTGTCCGACCTGCTGGCAGCGGACGGCTGCCCGCCTCGCGGCTAGGGATGTGCCCAGCATCGCGCCAGCGGCGCAGGACGCGGCGGCCGTAGTTGTTGGTGCCGGCGACGCGGTCGAGTTCAGCGCCGCTGGGCTCGCGGCCTCTGACTGGTTCGGTCATGTAGTGCGCCCACATCCGCTGCTCGGCTGTCAGCCCGGACCCGCCCGGCTGAGCGGGCGAGGGGAGATCCGAGACCGGCTCCGAGACACTCGCCGAGACGGCCGGCGAGACCTCTGGCACCGCCGTCTTGTCTCGGTGGTGGTCTCGCTGACTGGTCTCGGTGGTCTCGGCGCGGTGCCGCTTGAGCGCGGTGTTGAGAAGCTCGACCGACAGCAGCAGGGCGAGCGGCGGGCAGGCGGCGACGGCGACGGCGAACCCGTTCAGGCTGGGGGTGGCGGCGATGTTGGCGCACAGCGACAGGCAGATGCCGAGCGCGAACGCCAGCCAGGCCGGCCACCGCCCGCCGGCTCGGCGGCCCGGTCGCCACAGTTCCACGGTGGCCATGGTCAGCAGGCCGTCCACGATGAGCGGCCAGATGGCGCTGGTGACCGGGTCGGCGCCGATGCGGTGCGCGAACTCGCGGCCGTGCCGGTAGGAGGCGTACGCGGCGCCTGCCGCGACCAGCGCGGTACAGGCGCACTGGATGACCAGTGCCCGATCCGCCTCCGGCCACCTTCTTTGCGCCCGGCCGGAGCTGGTGCGAGCTGCGAGGCGGACTGGCGCGCGGGTGTGCTGAGCTGGGGCTTCACCGGGCATCACCGCTCGCGGGCGCCTGCCGGAAGGTGACCGGGCGTATCGTGATCTCCGGGCCTTCTGCCAGCACGAATTGGTTCGTGTGCCGGTACGTTAGGCCCACTCGGCCACGGCCGTGCGTTAGCTAGCTACGAGACGCCGTGTGAGCCGCTCGGGCAGGTTCGGCCTGCTCGGGCCTGTCGGCTCGGTTCCGCCCGCTCGGGCCTGTCGGCCCATCGTTGCGTCGGCCATCGCCGTCTATGCCGCCCGGCGAGAAGTTCGAGGCCCCGCTGACTACCTGTGACGGGAAGTTCGCCCGAAGGCGCGTCAGCCCTCGACCCAGTCCCGCGTGAGAAAGAGCCAGAACGCGAGGCCCGCGTAATCACCGAACCGGCGGAAGCGGCGCTCGATGGTGCGGTCCGTTGCCTTACGCCCGTTGAGCCTGACATAAGTGGGCCTGGTCCAGGAGTCGAGGATCAGCTGCCGGTAGCGCCCCAGCGAGGTGAGCATCACGTGCGCCGCCGCGTACGGCCCCACCCCGGGCAGGGCCAGCAGTTGCCTGCCGACCTCGTCGTCGGGCAGGCCGGGATCACGCAGGTGCTCCAGGTCGAGGCTGCCGTCGGCGACGTCAGCCGCCAGCCGCAGCAGATACCCGCCGCGGTACCCGGCCCGTGCCAGGTCGCGGTAGAACGCCTCGCCCGCCCCGGCCATCGCGGCCGGCCCGGGAAACGCCCGCCGGCTGTCCGGTGCCGGGTCGCCGAGGTCCGACACGATCCTGGTGACCATCCGGATCGTCGCCGACCACGAGCAGTTCGTGGTGCAGATGGTCTTGACCACATCCTCGAAGACCGTCGGGCTGCGCAGCATCCGGCCGGCGCCTGACGCCACCCAGGCCAGGGCGGGATCGGCCGCCACCCGGGCATAGAAACGGGATAGGTCCTGGTCCAGGTTGAGGAGCTGCCGGGCGGTCGCGAGCAGGCGGCTGCCCGATCCTGGCGGCAGGTCCTCGCCCATCGCCTCGACCGCCACGCGGCCAGGGCGGCCCGGCCGGATCCGGATCGTGCGGGCCTGCCCCTCACCGAGGGACAGCGTGGTCTCGAGCGTCCTCGCGGCCGGGTCGACCAGTTGCGGCGCCAGCGTGGCCACGCCATGCGAGGCGAGGGTACGCGCCAGGTCGACCGGCTCGCCGCCGCCCCCTTCGAGCGCAAACTCTCCCAGCCCTACCACCCCAGCCACCCCGCCTCCTCCCGCGCGCTCCCGCGCTCCGCTCCCGCGCTCCGCTCCCGCGCTCCGCTCCCGCGCTCCCGCGCTCCCGCGCTCCCGCGCTCCCGCGCTCCCGCGCTCCCGCGCTCCCGCGCTCCCGCGCTCCCGCGCTCCGCTCCGCTCCGCGCGCGCGGCGGCCCGGACCCAACTAGTGCAGAAACCGTTGCCAGAACAGCGGGTTCTGCACTAGTTGCCCCGGGCGGGTGCGGCGCCGCGCGGGGGCGGGGGGGCGGGGGGCGGGTGGGAGCGAGCTGTCGCGGGGTCACTGTAATATGTCGGCGATGACCTGGTCCACGTGCGGGTTCTGCGCGCCCGAGCACGCCTGACGTGCCAGCCAGCGAAGCGGAGGTCGCGAGGCGGCTGCGAGAGGAGCTCGGGGCCGCGGCGGACGCCTCGCCACGGCGCCGCGCCGAGTACTCCTCGGATGCCTCCAACTACCGTGTGGTCCCCCAGGCCGTCGTCTTCCCTCGGTCCGTCGACGACGTCCTGGCCGCCGCGGCCGTATGCCGGGAGCTGGGCGTGCCGCTGACCGTCCGTGGCGGGGGCACCTCGATAGCGGGCAATTCCGTCGGGCCCGGCGTGGTGCTCGACATGAGCCGTCACCTCGATCAGGTTGTCAGCGTCGACCCGGGCTCGCGGACCGCGGTGGTCGCGCCGGGAGTGGTCCTGGACCAGCTCCAGCGGGCGGCTGGGCGCCACGGGCTCCGCTTCGGCCCCGACCCGTCCTCCCATTCCCGGTGCACCGTGGGCGGGATGATCGGCAACAACGCGTGCGGCGCGCACGCGATGGCCTACGGCACCACCGCGGCCAACGTCGTGGCTCTGGACGTGCTCGACGGCAGGGGCCGTCGGTTGCGGGTCGGGCCCGGCGGGGACACGGTACCGGGGCTCGATGCGTTCGTCGCCGGGCGACTGGCCCCGCTGAGCGCCGAATTCGGCCGGTTCCGCCGCCAGGTTTCGGGTTACTCGCTTGAGCACCTGCTGCCGTCGCGTGCCGGGAACCTTGCCCGAGCCCTGACCGGAACCGAGGGCACCTGCGCCGTCGTGCTCGAAGCGACCGTGTCACTGGTGCCCGTGCCGTCCGCGACCGCTCTGTGCGTACTCGGCTACCCCGACATGCCGGCCGCCGCCGACGACACGCCCAACCTGGACGGGCAAGCCCTGCTGGCGCTGGAGGGCATCGACGCCCGCCTGGTCGACGTGGTCCGCGCGCACCGGGCCAGCGCCGCGCCGCCGCGACTGCCCGAGGGCGCGGCCTGGCTGTTCGCGGAGGTCGGCGGCGGCACTGAAGCCGAGGCGCTGGCGGCTGCCCGCGCCGTGGCCGCGTCGGCGGGGGCCCTCGATTCGCTCGTCGTCCCGGCCGGGCCCGCCGCGGCGACGCTGTGGCGCATCCGCGAGGACGGCGCGGGGCTCGGCAGCCGGACCGCCGCGGGCGCCCCGGCGTGGCCGGCCTGGGAGGACGCCGCAGTCCCGCCCACCCGGCTCGGCCCCTACCTGCGTGACTTCGCGGCCCTGCTGCAGGACCACCACCTCGACGGGCTGCTCTACGGCCACTTCGGCGACGGCTGTGTGCACGTGCGGCTTGACCTTCCGCTAGCGGAGCACCCGGAACGGCTGCGCCCGTTCCTGGTCGAAGCCGCCCACCTCGTGGCCGGGTACGGCGGCTCCTTGGCCGGCGAGCACGGCGACGGCCGGGCGCGGGGAGAGCTGCTGCCGATCATGTATTCGCAGGACGCGATCGATGCCTTCGCCGCGTTCAAGGGCCTGTTCGATCCCGCCGGGCTGCTCAACCCCGGCGTCATCGTCGATCCCCGCCCGGTGGACGCTGACCTCAGGCTGCCGCAGGCCCGCTCGCTGCCGGCCGCCGGCGGGTTCGCGCTCACCGCCGACGGCGGGGACCTCTCCGCCGCGGTGCACCGATGCGTCGGGGTTGGCAAGTGCCGGGCGGACAACGGCCCCGCCGGCGGGTTCATGTGCCCGTCGTATCTCGCCACTGGCGACGAGAAGGACTCGACCCGCGGCCGGGCCCGGGTGCTCCAGGAACTAGCGAATGGCTCGCTGGTCGCCGGCGGCTGGCGGTCACCCGAGGTCCACGACGCCCTCGAGCTGTGCCTGTCCTGCAAGGCATGTTCCCGGGACTGCCCCGCTTCGGTGGACATGGCGACGTATAAGTCCCAGGTACTCCACCAGGCCTATCACGGTCGGCTGCGTCCTCGCAGCCACTATGCGCTGGGCTGGCTTCCCCGGTGGACCGCCCTGGCCGCGGTCGCGCCCGGCCTGCCCGCCCTGGCCGCGGCCGCGCTTCGGCTCAGGCCGGTGGCCAGGGCCGCGCGATGGCTCGGCGGGATCGATCCGCGGCGGCCGCTGCCCGATCTGGCCCGGCACCCCGCGACCCCCTCCCGCCTGCGCCGTCAGGTCATGGCCGGCGCCCGCCCCCCGGCTGCGGCGGCTCCCGCTCCCGCTCCGGCTCCCGCTCTGGCTCTGGCTCCCGCTCTGGCTCCGGCGCCCGCCCCGGCCCCGGCGGCGCGCGGTCGGGCGGTCATCTGGGCGGATACCTTCACGAGGGCTTTCTCGCCCGGGGTCGCCGAGTCGGCCGCGATAGTGCTCACCGAGGCGGGCTTCGAGGTGATCGTTCCGGACCGGTCCTTCTGCTGCGGCCTGACCTGGATCTCCACTGGCCAGCTCGGTGGCGCGCGGGCCCGGCTGCGGACGACCGCGGCCGGCCTGGCAGGGTATGCCGAGCAAGGCGTGACGATCGTCGGGCTGGAGCCGTCCTGCACGGCGGTGCTGCGCAGCGACCTGACCGATCTCCTGGACGGCGACCCGTCGGCCCGGGCCGTGGCGGCCGCCACCAGGACCCTGGCCGAGACGCTGCTGGGGGTGGGTGCTGGCGTTGGCGCGGGCACCCGGCCGAGGGACTTGTCCTGGCTGCACGGCCGGCTGGCGGGAAAGCGGGTCATCGCCCAGCCGCACTGCCACCAGCACGCGGTGATGGGCTACCACCCCGACCTGGCCGTCCTGCGTGCGGCGGGCGCTCACGTCGAGGCCCTGGCCGGGTGCTGCGGCCTCGCGGGCAACTTCGGCATGGAGCGCGGGCACTACGAGGTGTCGGTGGCGGTCGCCGAGCGCGCGCTTCTGCCCGCTCTGCGGGCGGCGCCGGAAGGGACGGTGCTGCTGGCCGACGGGTTCTCCTGCCGTACCCAGGCCGACCAGCTGGCCGGCTGGCGCGCGCTGCACCTCGCGGAGCTGCTCGACCCCCGCGGGCCCCGGCCTGACGGGAACGGCTGATCCCGGCCCGCTACTTGCCGCGAGTGGCCAGCGAAGCCGGCGGCCGGCCATCGATAGCCCGGCATCATGGACGGCATGACCGTTCCCTCACCAGCCGACGTGCTCGCCATGATTCCGTACGCCGCCGCCCTCGGCATGACCTTGGACGAGACCACGCCGCAGCTGACCCGCGGCAGCCTGCGCTGGTCGCCAGAGCGCTGCACCACCAGCGGGGTCATGCATGGAGGCGCCATCATCTCGCTGGCCGACACCGTGGGCTCCGTCTGCGCTTTCCTCAACCTCCGGCCCGGCACCGGCACCGCTACGGTGGAGTCGGCCACGAACTTGTTCCGCGCGGTTCGCGACGGAACGCTGCACGCCGCCGCCAGGCCCCTGCACGTGGGACGCTCGTTCATCGTGGTGCGGACGGACCTGACCGACGATCAAGACCGGCCGGTCGGGCAGACAACACAGACCCAGGCGGTCATCTCTTCCCGGCCGGCAGGGTGACCTCACCGGCGGGAGGGGCCGCCGGGATCGCGGACAACCGGCGTCCCGAGGTAGTGGAAAAGAGCGGATGATGGGACTGTTGAGGCTGGCGCACCCCGTCTCCGAGCGAAGGAACCAGGCCCGTGACCGTGCATGACTTTCCCGTGAAAACCCTGAACGGCCAGCCAGCGTCACTCGCCGGCCTGTCCGGCAAGACGCTGCTGGTGGTCAACGTCGCCTCCGAATGTGGCCTGACGCCGCAGTACGAGGGACTGGAGAAGCTGCATGAGCGGCTGCGCGGTCGCGGGTTCTCGGTGGTCGGCTTTCCGTGCAACCAGTTCGGCGGTCAGGAGCCGGGCACGGCCCAGGAGATCGGTGAGTTCTGCTCGGTCAACTACGGCGTGACTTTTCCGCTGTTCGAGAAGATCGAGGTCAACGGCCCCGGCCGGCATCCGATCTACGCCGAGCTGACCGCCGTGCCCGACGCCGAAGGCCGGGCCGGCGATGTGCAGTGGAACTTCGAGAAGTTCCTGGTCGCCCCGGACGGGAGGATCCTGGCCAGGTTCCGGCCCCAGATCACCCCGGACGACCCGGCCCTGGTCGCCGCGATCGAGTCGGCCCTC
>Ga0335078_10001634_pt1 | contig 33766 bp, 32 predicted proteins | sample Lox_Sample_32_FD_206711 | JGI IMG/M metagenome (GOLD analysis project Ga0335078, IMG submission 206711) | Soil microbial communities from Loxahatchee National Wildlife Refuge, Florida, United States - Lox_Sample_3.2 | ecosystem: Environmental > Terrestrial > Soil > Wetlands | place: USA...
TTCGGTGAATGACCGTTGAAACGCCCGCCAAGCCCGCCCATTCCCGGTTCCTGTCGATTTGTTACCTGACGGCATTCGCTACGCGCAAAAACCTAACAAAAACGCGTCAGTACCGGATCTGCGCCCTTTGGTTTCGGTCCGGTCGAGCAACTGGACCGCCTCGCGCTTCACCTCCGGCGTGAGGTGCGAGTAGCGCAGCGTCATCTCAATCGACTCGTGCCCCCAGAGCTTTTGGGCCGCCTTGAGCGACGCGCCCCTCATGGCGAGTTGGCTCGCGAAACGCGGCATAATCGCCACCGCTCGCGATCGCGCCTAGCAGGGCTTGAGGCTCTGAAGGGCCACCGCCGTCAAGCAGCATTCCTGGGATAGCTTGACAGCGTCACATCGAAGCATGCATATCTATATGCATGCGTACGACGCTCATTTTGCGTGACGAACTGGTCGAGAAGGCCGCCAAGCTCACCGGCATCGATGAGAAGACGGCTCTCGTACACGCGGGACTGGAGGCTCTTATCGCTCGTGAATCCGCTCGGCGCCTGGCTTCCCTTGGGGGTACCGAACCGAAGCTCGAGGGGCCTCGCCGGCGCCGCTCGGAGGAGCACCGGTGATCCTCGCGGACACCTCGGTATGGATCGCCCACTTTCGCCATGGCTCCGAGGATCTCAAGCGTTCCCTGGACGCTGGCGAGGTCCTCTGTCACCCCCATGTCGTGGGCGAGCTGGCGTGCGGGAACCTTCGCAACCGGGATGACATCCTCGAGTACCTGCGGGCGCTGCCGGGAGCCACGACCGCGACGGACGACGAGGTCGTCGCCTGCATCGAACGGAACCGCCTGTACGGCACCGGCCTCGGCTACACCGACGTTCACCTGCTGGCCTCGGCCATGCTCACGCCGACGCGCCTCTGGACGTTCGACGCCGCGCTCGGGCGCGCGGCCAGGCGGCTTCACCTCACACCGGAGGACGCGTAGTTCATGCGGAGCTGAGACGGCGAGGTATGAAGAAGAAGCCTGGAGCGCAGTCCAGAAGAAGCTGTTCACCCGCGAGGATGTCGCGGAGGCGGAGAGGTTCGCCAAGCGCGACTTGCGCGAGCTCCGTCGGGCTGCCCGGAAGTCGTGCGTCTTCGCGGTCCACCCCCGATTCGGACCCTCTCCCCTATGTCTCCCGGATGCTTGGGCACGAACGGGCAAAAGGGGAAACGATGGGAAGAGAACCCGGAATGGAACTGCTTGCCCTGACGACCGAAGCGACCAAAGGGCGTGGACTGTCGCTCAGTTAAGATTGACGCTTAGGCAAACTAAAAATCCATGTTCCCGCTCCATCCAAGGCCCCGAATCGGGGCCTTTCTTTCACCCGACCTCCTCCTCCCCGGCGTCTCTCCGCGCTTATCGAGCAGCTGCGCCGTCGAGGGGCGTCACGTCTGGCGTGAGGTGCGAGTGCCGCAGCGTCATCTCGATGCTTCATGGCCCAAGAGCTCCTGAATCGCCTTTAGCGACGCCCCACGTGGAACGGGTGTGCCTCGTCGGGCCGACCGCGCTGCGCAGTTGCCAGCGAGATCGTCGCAAAGCCGAAGCGCGCGCGGATGCTGTCGACGACGGCGCCTACCCGCTCATTGCGATCGAAGAGCGGGAGCTGCTCGGACACGCAGAGGTTCGATAGCTGCATGCCGAGCAGGCGTATCGGCAGCGGCCGCATCCGCGCCGCCACGAACATCTCCTTGACGATGGGATAGAGCTCGAGCTCCGAGTGGGTGGCCATCGTCGTGTGCGAACGCGTGAGCGTGTGGAAGTCGGCGTAGCGCAGCTTGAGGGTCACCGTGCGCGCCTTGACGTGGCGCTTGCGCGCGCGCCAGCAAACCCGCTCGCACAGGCCACACAGGACCGACTCGATCGACGCCGGGTCGTTCACATCCTCGCGAAACGTCCGCTCGTTGGAGATGCTGCCGCCGGTCTCGCCCTCGGGATCGTGCTCAGCGAACGCCGGGCGCTCGCGGCCGAGATCGCCCGAGCCCAACCCCTGTACGCCACGCGAGATGGATGACGCCCAGGCGCCGAAGATCTTCTGCAGATCCGCAAGCGAAGCCTCGGCTACCGCGCCCAGCGTTGGATAGCCGGCAGCAAGCAGCTTGGCCTCGGCGACGGGACCGATCCCCGGGAAGGCCCGGACCGGCAGTGGCGCGAGCACGGCGCGTTCAGCGCCCGCAGGCACAAGCATCACACCGCGCGGTTTGGCCAGCGCCGAAGATACCTTGGCCACGACCTTGCTGGTCGCGACGCCGGCGCTCGCTGGCAGGCCGATCTCGTCGAAGATTGCCGTGGTCAACCGCAGCACCGCCTCCTCGATGGCCAGGTCACCGGCGCGGTTTTCGCCGCCGCTCCCATTTCCGCCATCGCCGGACCCGTAGAGCCGCTCGCAGCCGGAGAAATCAAGAAACATCTCGTCGATGCTAGCGACGAGCACCGTGGGTGCGAAACGACGCGCAACCTCTCGCACGCGCTCGGCATAGGTTCGGTAGATCTCGTGTCGCGTGGGTAGGTAGATCGCGTTCGGCGCGCGCTTGCCGGCCTCGAAGAGTGACATGCCCGACTTGACGCCCAGGCGGCGCACCTCGTAGCTGGCGGCGGTGACGACGCCGCGGCTTCCCGGTGTCCCCCCGACCACCACCGGTTTGCCTTCCAGCGTCGGATCGAGCAGCCGCTCGACCGATACGAAGAAGGTATCGAGATCGAGGCAGCAGATACGCGGCGCCGGCAGCGGCTGCGCGCAGGCGAGCTCCGACGCCAAGCCCATGAACCTGACGCTAGCTGCTCATTTGTTCAGATGCAAGTCCCAAGGCTGGGTGCCTCTTCATCGACCCTTCAAGGGATGGTTGCGCGGTGCCTTGCGTGAGAACGGCCGGCGGGTCGACGCAGCCAGCGACTCGCTCCAGTCCGCGTCGGTCAATTTCGTTTGGAGCTTCGCCGTGGCCTCGCGCAGCGAGCATCGTCGATCGTCCATGCCGGACCAGAGCTCTCCCACTTCCCCGATGCGCGCAGTCATCGTGCGCAGCATGAACGTGCGCGGGCCGACAGTGCCTCCTTCGATCTCGGCCCATGTGCACGGCGCCGAGATGGGTGCGCCCGGCTTGGCACGAACCGCGTAGACCGCCGCAAACGTCGCGCCCGGCAAGTTGCGTCCCGCGTCGACGAAGATGCGGTTACCACGGTCGGCCTTGATGAACTCTTGTGTCAGGATGTGCGGGTGGTGCTTGACCAGTACCGCGCCCGCTCCGTGCGCGAACCGCCACACGCTCCCGGCATTGCCCTCACCGTCCAGCGGAATGAGGATGTGGAATCCCTTCGAGCCGGAGGTCTTCACGCACGAGGGCAGCCCGAGTTCGTCGAGCAGGTCGCGCACCGAAAGCGCGGCCGTGCGCAGCGACCGAGGATCCTCCATGGACGGATCGAGATCGAACACACACAGGTCCGGCTGATGCAGTCTCGGGACTCGCGAGACCCAGACGTGGGGCGTGATCGAATTCTGGTTGGCGAGCCAGACGAGTGAACGTGCGTCGCCGACCAGCGGGTAATGCACCGGCTTGCCCGGCTCGCCGTTGCGCTTCTCGACCTCGACGCGCTCGAGCCAGCCTGGAAAGCCCTTCGAGACGTCCTTCTGAATGAACCCCTTCTTTTCGATGCCCGCAGGAAACCGCTCCAGCGTGATCGGTCGCCCGCGAATGTGCGGGATCATGAACGGCGCCACCGCCTCGTAGTAAGCACACAATTCACCCTTGGTGATGGCGGAGCCAGGGAACAACACCTTCTCGGGATGGGTGATCACACGCATTAGTTTGCTGTCGACACCCCACCTTGTCGACGCCCAAATCGTGCTAGGAAACCCCGCATATTGGAGGTTCTGGTCGCTTCTCAGGCTCGGGCCCCTCTTCCCCCGAGGCAACCGCCCGCTGAGGTTTGCCTCCGGAGCGGCTGCCCGTAAACGGATTTGCTTACCCGCTGGCCGGCGGGAGTGCGAGGCATTGGGTAGTTCCCAGGCACGGCGAAACAGAGATGTTCTCGTTGCAACCGCTCCAGACGACCGTGAAGTCGCTTGGGGGGCAGGTTGTAGCGTTCAGGTCGCCTTGGTATTCGGTGCCGTCTACCATCACGTCAAACGAACCCTCTACCGATATGGCCGTGATATCGGTTATGGTGATCGTACCCGTAGAGCTGTCCCCAGATGTGTTTTCCGCAACGTTGCAGCTTGCGCTTGTGCCCGCCACCCCGGCAGAGGCGCTGGTCCCCGTGAAGGTGTTGTTAAAGTTCTGCACGAGCTGGTAGGTGCCCGTCCCGACCGCGCTCGCCGTCGCGCCCGTTTGGTCGAAGTTCTCGATGAAGAGCATGATGTACTGGCTATTCGCGTAGCTCGTGCAACCGTCAGTGAGGAGAGAGCACACGTTGGGGAGCGACCCGTTCGCGACGATTAGGAGGGAGAGGATCGTCAGGCTCTGCGAGCCGAAGGGAAGCCCTGGGGCTTGGCAGGTGGTCGGCGCAACGAAGGCCGCGAGCGCACTTGAGTTGCGCGGGATCGTCACTTTGTTCGGTGAGTTGCCGCATCCAGAAATAGCAACAAGAAGAGCAACGGCGGTGGCGTGCCTGAGTTGCGTCATGAACTTTCCTCCCTGGTGATGGCGTCCCGCGGGGTGAAAAGCTCCTGGTCGAGGAACTCTCCTTTGCACTGTGCGTTAATTGGTTGGAGAAGGATCCATATCATCAGACTACACCCTCTGTTCAGGGAACTGAACCGTAAACGGCACCTCTCTGTTGTCTGCCGTGCGAGCCTCTGCAGCCACCGACCACAGCGCCAGCCCATGGCGATCGGTTCCTGACCAAGGCGGAGGGCGTCGCGCAGACGGACTGCAAGCTGCGGGGGCGCGTTTCTGCCCTCGAGTCACTCGCTCCGGGGCACCTCTGTTCCTCATGCCGCAACTGGGATGCTGCTGATTGCGAACCGAAGGCCGGGGACTGTCCGGGCGTGAAACTCTAGCAATCCATGCTGTTGATTCGCGTCGAGACGTGGAGCGTCAGCGCGTCGTCGGGGTACAGTTCTTGTCCATAAATTGGCGTGTTCCGACGACTGTTAGATCAACTGTCAGTTCTTGTTCAAAATTCCTCTTCTCGTTCCGTCGCCCGGCTTTTCACCGTGCTCCGACCCGAACCCGCCTCCACGCCGCCTCCACGGATGACGCATCCCGCGTCTCTGGCGGCTGGTCGAGAGGCCGGATGGCCTGCTCCTTCTGGCCGGGGCGGAGGTGCATGCAGCGCGTCCCGGTCGACACTCCGCTCGCCGCTGTTGGGCTTCTTTTGGGGAGCTGCGAGGGGGTCCACAACACTCGGCGTTTAGCGGCACCCCACATGAGACACGGGCGGCTGGTGAGGTGAGGTCTACGGTTCGGCTTCGATGTCCCAAATCGAACCGGAGGAGCCATGCCCCTGATGAAGAGAGCGGTAGCGGAACTCGTCGGGACGTTCTGGTTAGTGCTGGGTGGATGCGGCAGTGCAGTGCTGGCGGCTGGGTTCCCGAAGATCGGTATCGGGCTGGTGGGTGTCTCGCTTGCCTTCGGCCTCACCGTCGTGACCATGGTGTACGCCCTCGGTCACATCTCTGGTGGTCACCTTAACCCGGCAGTGTCGGTGGGGCTGGCCGTGGCGGGGCGCTTCCCCGCGCGTGAACTCCCTCACTACATCATCGCCCAGGTGGTCGGAGGCATCCTGGCGGCGGCCGTGCTCTACCTCATCGCTTCCGGAGCCGCAGGCTTCGACGTTTCAGCCGGCTTCGCCTCGAACGGCTACGGCGAGCACTCCCCCGGTGGTTACACGCTCTGGGCAGGTCTCCTGTGCGAGGTAATCATGACTTGCGGATTCCTGGTGGTTATCCTGGGGGCTACCGACAAGCGCGCGCCTACGATTCTAGCGCCCCTAGCCATCGGGCTCGCGCTCACCCTCATTCATCTGGTGAGCATCCCGGTGACTAACACCTCGGTGAACCCGGCCCGCTCCACCGGCGTGGCCCTGTTCGCGGGCGGCTGGGCGCTCGCTCAACTCTGGGCGTTCTGGGTGGCGCCCGTTATCGGCGCCGTCATCGCCGGATACCTGTACCCGTGGCTTGCGGGCGAGCAGGCCAAGGCAGCAGCGCCGTCCAGTGAGTTGGCCCCAGGTGTGTGAGTCCTGCTCTGGCAGGTCGCAGTCACGACATTAAGTCTAGACCCCCCGGTGGGGCGGAGCTGTCTGGTTGGTGCGCAAGCGCCCCTTCTGCTCGCCGAAGCTGCACTCTTGGTGGGAGCCCGCGGTGGCTCGAGTCTCCCCTGAGGAGGGGAGGAGAGGAGAATGGGCGGATGAGCATAGGGCGACAGCGCTGACTCCGGGTGCGCCCAGGCCCGCGGTTGAGCACGGGGTGTGCGGCGCTCCTGGGCCGTGCCGTGGACTGGCGGCCCTACCAGAGGTCATCAAGCGGGAGCGAGTTCTTCGTTGGAAAGATGTGGGGTCGTAAGCGAGCCCCAGCTTCATCGGGATGTTGCTCTGAATTTCGCCGATGCGGCCATCGGTTTTGTCACTGGAAATCTCGTGCGAGGCACCCTCCCAGCAGATTTCGCTGCTTCGCCGAGTGCCGTCTTGATTCGAGCGAGAAGCGGCGTCGGAGATGTCTTTCCCCTCTCATGCTCTCGATTGTGACGTCTCAGGTCGAGGGCCTCAAGCGGGAGCGGGATTGACTCGAAAACCGGTACGCCTCCGCGGTCCACAAGGTAGCCGACTGGCACAACCCGGAGATGGAAGCCACCGCCGTGCCCACTCACGAAAGGGAGCCCGCCTCCACCCCCACCTACGTTTGTGTCGACTACCGCGACCGGGATGAGGGTGTGCCGACCTAGCCGCATTGGCCTTCCAAACACAGCTTCCACGCGGCATATCGCCCGGATGGTCTCTGCGACCTGGACCGCTACACCTTTCACGTCCATGCCGCAGAGCGTAGCAGGTCGTGGCCTCGAGCGCCCCGCCTTCGAGAGGCATCGCTGGTCCCCCCTGTAAGGCGCTGAGCCACCGATGTGCCTGGGCCGCCCACCGCTTGGCGGCCGTGCCGCACGAGTTCCGCGGTGAGGTCCGTAAATTGGTCGAGGTGTACGAGCGCGCCGCGCCCCACCCCCCTGGCCCGGCCGTCGGCCTTGGTGGCCTTGGTCGCGGGGCCCTCACCGGTCCAACGTCCGTGGCGCCACCTCGCGCCTAGGACGTGCTCTCCGAATCACCTGGCACCGACATCCTCTACGCGCTGGCCGCGCTGCACGTGGAGCAGCACGCTGTGGGCGCCGGACGACCCGGCTTCCCGCCGATGGGTGCGGCTCAGGCGCTGGTACATCCTGTCGCGGTGGGCGTGAGCCCCGGGCTCATCGCCGTGGCGGTGAGGCTCACTAACGCGGATGTCACGCCACCGTGTCAGCTAGTATCATGCAACCGGGAGGTGGGCTGATGCAGGGTCTCGCTCTTGTTGAGCAGATTCGCCGCTTTGCCATGCCAGAAGGCGTCATCGAGTGCCGAGGCACCTGGCTGCGTCAGCGCGGGGAGATGCGCTTTGCCCGTGACCGTCCCTGGCTGCCGTTCGAGGCGGAGCAATGGTTCGAAGGGAGCGGAATCGACTTCCGGTGGCATGCGTGCGTTCGTATCGCACCATTTGTGAGCGCGCGTGTAGTTGACTCATTCCTGCAGGGCAGGGGAGAGCTGACCGCAAGAGTCCTCGGCATCATCCCGGTCGCACGGTCGAGCGGGCCTGCAACGGACAGGGGTGAGGCTCTACGGGGCCTCGCGGAACTACCCTGGCGTCCCTTCGTATTTGGAGACGCTAAATCCTTCACCTGGGAGATGGCGGGGCCTAACAATCTCCACGCTACCTTCGATGACGGCAGAACCCGGGCGAGCTGCGATTTCGAGGTGGACAATGAAGGACAGGTTCTTGGAGGCGTTGCTGCTGCTCGCCCGCGTACCGTCGGCAAGCTCGTTGTAGACACCCCCTGGTCGGGCGTCTTCCGTGAGTATCAGGTGTTCGACGGCTTGCGGGTGCCGACGATGGCCGAAGCGATATGGGATCTGCCCGATGGTCCCTTCACGTACTGGCGAGGCCAGGTCACCGATTTGCGGGCGCTGCGCTGATGCTCGACCTCTTCCGAGGTCTGGCTGAGTATTCCCGGTCGCTGTGCTCCTCCCGAACGCCCCTGGGCCATCCTGCCGTCTACTGTTTCACCTGCGGCGCCGCCAACCGCATCGCCGTCCTGGGTGCGCTGGGCTCAGCCTTTCGAGCAGGTCGGGCAGGTAGCGGTCTTCATCGCCTGTCTTCCCGGGTTCAGGCTTGAAAGGGCGCTGGACCTGCTCGCGGGGATGGTGAGCCTCGTGGAACTCGCCTTCTACGACATGGCGTGAGCCAAGTACTTCACCTTCGGCCGCACCCACGCGCTGCCTGCCGAACCCGTCTCGGTGTATCTCTGCCTCTGGCCGGTGAACCTCGGTCATCTACTTGATGTCGGCGCCGTGCCGATTCAGTCGGCGCCGCTCGCCGTCGCTGCGGCCGTGTTCCGGGTGGCGCACGTGTCCCTTGGCGTCAGCAGGCTGCGAGCGTCTGGCGCGGTGGTCCCGCGGTCGGAGGCATGACCCGGCGCCGACGGGGGGATCGGCGGGCCGACCTCGAGCGACCGGCGTCGTCGCCTCGGCAGATTTCACCACCACCACGATAGGCAGCGAGCTCAGGCCTTCCTACCCACCCCAAGAGGAAGCAGGGACGGAACTCCTCCTACCGGAGCGGCGTGGGTGGGTGGCTTCTTAGTCGTGGGAATATGAAACCTTGTATAGTCGGCCTTTAGGGGTAGGGCTACAGGCGCTGCCCGAAGGCCGTGAGCCCGCTCATGAAAGATAGCCGGACCCGAGATTCGGCCGCTCAGGGCAAGCCAGTACAAGGGCTTGGAGGACCCTCGTCCGCTCGACCCACGGGACATGTCTTGATGAACTGGGGGGTCCCAGCAGTCGGCCTGACCACGGCAACCATCGGGGGGATGTACTTAGCGGCATGGTCAGCCGGCGCTGCTGCTCGCTGGTCGGCCAGCGGTGTCATCACGATGAAGACCAACATGGCGCTGTCGCTCGTGCTGGCGGGCGTGGCACTCCTGCTAGTCGAACCGAAGCGGACAACGGCGACGCGGCGGGTCATCGTCATGTTGCTCGCCGCAGTGGTCATGCTGGTCGGTGGCCTCACGCTGGTCGAGCATATCTTCCAGGTTGACCTTGGTATCGACCAGTTGTTCGCGACCGAGCAGCCCGGTGCTGTTGCGACAGCGCGGCCGAACCGCATCGGCCCGACGGGCGCGGTCTGCTTGGTACTGGTCGGCCTCGGCCTGCTTGCCCTGGCTATACGGCGCTTTATCGCCTCCCACTTCGCGGTGGCGACCGCAATCATCGTGCTCGTCCCGACGGTGGGGTTCATTTCAGGCGTCGTGCCGCTCTACGGCGAAGCGGTGAGCGGCATAGCCTGGCCAACTGTTCTCGCCTTTGTGTTGCTCGTTGTAGGCCTTCACCTAGCCGAAGGGGAGGCGGGACCATTCCGCTTGCTCTGGCGGGACGACCCAGGCGGTAGACTCCTCCGTCGCATGGTGCCGGCCGTGGTGCTGGCTCCGCTCGTTCTCCAGCTGTTGCAACGCTTCGGCGCACACCAGGGCTGGTACAACCACAACATCGGGGTCGGCATTCTCCTCATCTGCTTCATCGTCGTCATGTCCGCCCTATTGTGGCTAAGTGCGTCGTACCTCAGTACGGAGGCCGCCCACGGCCGAGGCGCTGAAGCGGAAGCCCGCTGGCGCGCGGACCTCCTCGACCTAGCTCATGACGCCATCATGGTCTGGTCACCGGAGGCGGGCATCGAATACTGGAACCCAGGGGCGCAAGAGCTATACGGATATACGTCGGCCGAGGCGGTCGGGCGCAGCCCGTACGACCTGCTCCAGGCTGAGGGGCAACACGCGATACTCGGAATAGAAGGCGAGTTGCGGTTCGCCAGCCGGTGGGAAGGCGAACAGCAGCATCGCACGAAGGCGGGGCGCAGGATCGTCGTGTCCTCGAATCTCCGGCTGGTGCGAGGCATCGACGGGCGCGAGCGGGTGCTCGAGCTGAACCGGGACATCACGCAGCGGAAGCAGATGGAGATCGAGCTTCGGGAGTCCAGCAGGCTTAAGGACGAGTTCCTGGGCCTGCTTTCTCACGAGCTTCGGAACCCGCTCGCCCCAATTACCAACTCCCTTTACATTCTGGAACACGCCGAGCCGGCTGGACAGCAGGCGCGGCGGGCGAAGGAGGTCATCGGGAGGCAGGTCGGACATCTCACACGCCTCATAAACGACTTGCTGGAAGCAACCCGTATCACCCGTGGGAAAGTCCAGATTCGGAACACGCGACTCGATCTGGGTGAACTCGTCCGGCGGACCGGGGAGGACCATCGCGAACTACTAAAGAATGCCGGGCTGGACTTTACCATTGACATTCCGAATCGCCGCCTCTGGGTGAATGGCGACGAAACGAGGCTCGCTCAAGTTGTCGGGAACCTGCTTCACAATGCCAGGAAGTTCACTCCGGCCGGCGGGAAGGTCACGCTCTCGGTGGTTGCGGTGGATAGGTTGGCTGAGATTCATGTCACGGACACTGGCGCCGGTATCGGCCTCGGGCTCATCGGCCGAGTGTTCGAGCCGTTCGTCCAGGCCGAGCAGACACTGGCGCGCACCCAGGGCGGACTCGGCGTGGGCTTAGCAGTCGTAAAGGGCCTCGTGGAGCTCCACGGTGGCTGGGTGGAAGCACGCAGCGAGGGGGAGGGGCGAGGGGCTGAGTTCGTGGTTTACCTCCACACGGTCCTTTCCCCCGCCCCAGAACCCGCTGATAAGCCCGGCAAGCGTGAACCTCCTCATCGAATCCTCCGGGTCCTGGTGGTAGAGGACAATGCGGACGCGGCGGAATCCTTGGCGGACCTGGTCCGGATGCGCGGCCATCAAGTTGAGGTCGCCCGCGATGGCCCAACCGCCATCGCAAAGGCCATTGCGGCAGCCCCCGACCTGGTGCTATGCGACATCGGGTTGCCCGGCATGAATGGCTACGATTTGGCCCGCGTGCTGCGGTCGCACGCCGAGCTGGAGAAGACGCGCCTGGTCGCAATCACCGGTTATGTGCAGCCACAAGACGTGCAGCGGGCGACCGAGGCAGGATTCGTGGGGTATATTGCGAAGCCGCCCGACCCATCGGTACTCGAAGAGTACCTGTCGTAACGTAGCCCCGGTTCCCGGCTCACCGTCCTGTATTCTGTGGCCCCTCCAACAAACGTTCCGACCGGCGCGCGAGCTCTTGCCACGTAACCGCCCGGCGAGGTACGTGTTGACGTCCCGGCCTCATTCTAGTCGAGGCGGAAGGTCTCCTCGTGAGGGTCATGACGTCGATTCATCGTGCTCGACCCCGCGTTGAGCCTCTCGCAGTGCAGCTCCGCTCACCTTCAACGCCTTCTTGAATCTCGAGCTCCTTCTCGCGCTTTCTGTGTGGCCTCCGGATCGGTTTCGACGCCCGAAGGGCGTAGCTCATCCGCGACCCGCCTCGGAGTGCTGGCCGAAAATGTGGCGCTGGAGGTTATCGAGATTAGCCAGCGAGCCACGAGATCTTCTCCTGCGATGCGGCGAGCTCCGCGCGCCGATGGCGAGTTTGCCCTCGAGCTACTCGACCCGCTCTCGCCACACACAGCGATGATCTTCACCGCCCATTCGCGATCATACGAGTACGGCGATGGGGGCCTGTCCATGGACGATTGCAGGAGGATCCAACAGGGGCTTAGAGTGCTCGGGCCGACGGACTCGGCCGTAGTCGATGCCGTCGAGCGGCAAGCTGGCTGCCGCGGATCCCGGCGGCCATCGCGTTGGGATCCATGCGCCGCAGCCGGAACTGGTCGCGCGCCACCTTGCAATAGACGACGAAGCATCCTTGATCGAAGCTGAGTATCTTGCCCCGGTCGCAGCGTCGAGTAACAAAGACAAAGGTGACCCGCGTAGACGTCCTCCTGAAGTTCATCGTGCACGATTGTCATGAGTCGGTCGATCGACTTCATCTCGATCGGTCTCGAGTCGATCAGGATTCGGACCGACCGCAGCTGTGCGAGCACGGCTTATCGGGCGGCGGCGAGCTGCTGTAGGTATCGCAGATCGTGCGGGCGGGAAGCGAGGCGAACGCCCGAGGGAGAGCCAACTCCAGCAACCGAGCTTCATCCTCCCGCGCCCTCGGCGCGAGCGAGGGACACCGGATCACGGGGGGGGGAACGAAGCGGCGAGGGCGGCGCAGCGATCGCACCCTCGTCCGGGTTGTGAGACGGCCCTGGCCAGGTCGCAGCACGGCGACAACGGGATGGTTAGGAAAAGACGTTCGCGGAATATCGTGGCCGCCGCCGTCACTTCCGCTTCCTGTACTCGCGGCGGACAGGGGAATCGTCATGGCGAAGCAGTTCAACCTCGTTCTCGTTCACGGCGCCTTCGTGGATGGTTCCGGCTTGGAAAGATGCCTACAAGATCCCGACGGAGGATGGCTAGAGCGTATCTGTCGTCCAGAACTCCACTACATCCCTGGTCGATGACGTCGCGACGAGGCCCCCAAGGCGGGGCCTGGGGGGGCCCAAACACTTAGGGCTCCAGATATGGGCCGCCCGCCGTCCAGGGCTCATACCCATCCTGGATTTAGGACTGAGGAAGGATATTCTATGCTGGAGCAATGGAATAACTTCTTTGTCATGGTGGGCGGCGGCGCGGCAGCGCTTGCAGGTTTGATTTTCGTCGCGATGTCGATCAAGCCCGAGATCATTATACGAAACACGACACATAAAAACCGGGCAATCAACATGCTGACGGGCTTCACCGCAGTCTTTATGGCATGCAGTTTTGCGCTTATCGGAAATCAATTTCTTGGAGCGCTCGGGTTTGAGTGGCTTGTTCTATGGCTCATCGCAACAGCCATATTCATCAGGGGCTATGTTAGGGCGATCAGATCGGGTATGAGTTCGATTGGATTGAACACATCGCGGCTTGCGGGCGGCACCATGTGTTACCTCGCGGAAGTTATAGGCGCAATGTTCCTTATTCTCGGATATAGCGCAGGGCTCTACATCGCTGCGATTGCGACCATTGTTCTATTCGCATTCCTCATCTCGGGCGCATGGCTCCTAATGATCGGCATCTACGAAGACCAGGTAAATTGATGATAGCCATGGCAACAGCATCAAACGGTACAAGGGAGGGCGTGCCCTACTAACCGAGACCGCCATCAACAACCCCCATGACTTCTGCATCAGCAGAGCTGCACAAGCTTCCCGCACTCCGGGAGGTGGGCTTCGGAGCCTACCAACCTCTCCTTGACGCCCAAGTCAGCAGCCATGACTGCGCGATCGGAGAAGATGCATTCCACGAGATTCAACGGCGCGACTCGTGGAAGATCCTGGGGTTCTTATGTTTGAAGATCACCACGCCCGGGCATTCGTCCACGCCTGGTCCTCTTCACCCTCTTGCCCAACGGCCTGTCCGTTCTTCGCACGGACCCACGATCGTCTTCTGCGTTCCGGCGTCGCTACGAACACCCCGCAGATCGGCCCCGACGCTGCGTGCCTCCGTACCGCACCTGCCACTTCCGACGCTGTGGCAGTAACCTGTACACAAGCCAGCCCCGTCGCTTAATGCTTGACCTGATCGGAACGATTCACTTCGCCTCTCGGCGCCCGACCCAGAGGTCGATATGCTCCTCAGGGTAGGTTTCGAGGCGGCCCCTGGTCAGAACCGGTCGCGGCTTCCTCGTGGGGCATCGCGCCCGTCTTGACGTAGATAGAGGCCGCAACCGCCGCATATAGCATCTCAACGTCCGACCGGGCCCGCCGAACAAGGTCCCACAGCGCCTCAAGCGGCTCCTCATCACTTTGGCATGCGGCCGCGAGAGCCGCGGCCGATTCGCGAACCGCCTGACGAGCGTCCTGGAGCCTAGCTGCGGCCGGGCTATCCATGTTCTCGGTGTTCATGTTCTCCCTCTCGTGAAACCGCCCGCAACAGGGGCAGCCGGCCGATGCTGCCATGGCTCAGGGCTGAGAAGGGCCTCTCCGAAGGGGCGCCCCCTTCTCTCTGGGCGCCGTGACACGGGTCACGGGTCTGCTTGCACTGCTCAATGTCGTCGCATGAACGCAGGCGTCAGGTGCTCGTTGAGGGGCCGAGCCCTCGTGCAGGGAGCCGGACTGCGTGCCAGGGTGGGGTGCCACCGAATTTAGCGGAGCTAAGCCACATGCGGCCCGGCAGGGCCGCCAAGGACTCCCGAGTTCAGCCCGGCCACCCACAGAGGATCTGGGCGCAGTGGTCTTCCCTGCAGCGCCGGAAGCCTCGGCTAATACTTGAAGAGTCTCGTCACCGGCGAGGAGGCGCGACCTCGTGAACCTGCGCCAGTCGGCCGTCCACGGCCGGCTCCTTTTCGGCGCTGTGGTGCGTCCCGAACGCTGCGTATCCCATGGTCTGCGAACCGGAGCCGGTCGTTCCCTAAAAACTAGGCTTGCACCCATGCGCTGAATGAACTGGATAGGACATTCGAACCGCAGATCACCACGGCCACCCGCTTGCCGCGGTAACGCAAGGGGTCTTCCAGGATTGCCGCGACGCCGAGGGCGGCCGAAGGTTCCACGACGAGGGCAGCGTGCCGATAGAGCATACGCATACCCGCTACGATGCTTTCCTCTTCGACGAGCGGGACGTGGTCTGCGATGGCCAGCAGGTCGCCGAGAACCGCTGGAATGGGGAATCGGCCCGCGACGCCGTCGGCGATGGTATCGGTGCGGGCAGTGGTTACGACCGATCGTGCTCGCCAGGACATGGCCATCGCGGGTGCACCTCTTGGTTGAACGCATACGACTTCCGTCGCCGGCGACAAGGTCTTGAACACATGACCCACACCCGTGGCGAGAGCGCCTCCGCCAAGCGCGAGCAGAATTGCATCGATGCGATCGAAGCCGTCGAGCAGCTCGAGACCGATGGTGCCGGCGCCTTCGCAGGTGTCGAGGTTTTGGCTGTCCTCGACGAGAAAGGCATCGCCGTGCGCCGCGATCTCTCGGGCGCGCTCACGTGCATTCTCGATGTCTCCCTCGATCCGTTCGACTGTCGCGCCTAGCCGACGAATCCGATCGATCTTCGCGGCATTGGCGTTCGTCCCCGTGACCACGGTTATGCCGATACCGCGTGCCCGCCCGCTATAGGCGAGCGCCTGACCGAGATTGCCGGCGCTGGCGCAGACCGCGACCTTGGGACCCGGGCTGCTTGCCAGACGTGACATGACCACCTCGCTCCCACGACCCTTGAAGCATCCGATGGGGTTCGCGGTCTCGAGTTTGATGACGAGTTCGCAGCCCAGCAGGTTTCCAAGATTGGGACAGTCATATTGTGGCGTGTCGCGAAACATCCGCGAAATCTCTTGTCTCGCTTTCAGGATGCGTCCGAGATCGAGCCTGGTGTCCGGCTGTGGCTTTGAAGTGTTCTGTGGGTCTTTCACTGACAGGCTCCATAAGACGATCGTCCGGCATGATGGCAGCGGTTTGTATACACGTGCGTTTATAGCGCGCACTCGGTATGTGCGCAATTTCGAACGAGCCCGAAACAGAGTTCTCGGAAGAGCTATGCCGTAGTCGGGCGGCTGGTGCGGTGGCCGGGTCGTGGAGTCTCGGCGCGAAGTACAGCACTGCCTGAAGACTGAGGTCATTCCGGCTTGGGCAAGACACTCATAATGACGTTGAGCGCGGGGATCCGATCTCAATTCACTGCGGTCGAACATGCAGAACGCATCGTTCCGGACGCGACCACGGCAGGTTCTCCTTGTGCGCCATGCTCCACTCTATATCGCGTAGCCCTACGCGAATGCCGATATGGTGATGCCAAGCCCAGCAAGCACGCCATCCCGTCAATCGCACCGTCCAGAAAACGGTGGCAGTGCATCACGCCGCGCGTCGATGATAGAAATTGAGCTGTACGGCGAGACGGGAGAAGCAGCGGATGGCGCCGATCCGCTATGATGGGGGTGAACGTCGACTCCTCCTTCCCTTCCGGCGGGGTGGCCTCTTTGGGCCGTCCAGCCGGTCAAAGGCCGAGCCTTTCCCCGCGGGCCAAGCGAGAATCCGTGCGACGCGGATGGCACGGCGGGCGCCCCCGGCTGGGGAGGCGCCCGCTTTTTACGGCCAAACGGCGGCATCGCCGCCCAAGAGCGGCGCGAACGCTACTGCCGGGTGACTGACACCGGCGATCCAGTGCAGGTGCTGCTTGCGGCTCCACATCCCTGGCAGAGGTTGTCGCCCGAGCCGCAGCTCTCGCACATGTTCCAGGTCGAAGTGGACGACGCGCTAGAACAATCGCCGTTCGGTGTCGCGGCGGAGATGATCGTCTGCCCGGAGCAGTCGCTACTCTGGGAGGAGAACGGCCCGAACGAGAAGGTTGTGCCGTCCCAGGTCGCGGGCACGTTGGCCAAGCTGCTCGACTGGCAACCGATGTGGGTGAAGCTGGCGGTGTAGTGCCCGGTGGAGGTCTCCGCGATCCACAGCGTGCTCGTCCCGGTCATCGTCGCACCCAGGGTGCAGCCATTCGTGCAGCTCGAGTCGCAGGTATAAGAACCGATGACCACGTTCCAGGTGCCGACCGGACAAGCTGCGTGACTAGGGGTCGTGGCCAGCGAGCCGCCCTGCGGGATGGTCGCCGTGGCAAGCCCGGAGGATTGATCGAAGGTGATGGTACCCAGGTCGGCATCTCCGCCGAAGCTCACAGTCTGACCGCTGCTCGTACCGTTCTCGAAGAACAGGGTGGCAACACCCGCGCTGCCCGAGTTGAGAATGAAGCAACCGAACGGTACGTTGAGGGCTGCGAACGTGAGCGTGACGGCGCCGGTGGCGCCGGCGGTCGCGCTTCCCGCAACCGGCGGGTTCGCGAGGGTGACGCAGTACAGCTGGAAGCCACTGAGGGATTCGGTCCGGATGGAGGTGCTTTCCAACACCTCGGCAGCTGTCGGAACGCTCCCGGTCGCGAGCGTGCCTGAGATGGTGAGGTTCTTCGGTGCACCACCGCTGCTACCCGAGCCGCCGCAGTCCGTCGCGGCCAATGCCGCACACAGCCCGACGACAGCGAAGCCGCTAATGCGTTTCATGGCTGCCCCGTTTCTTAGGTGGTTAGAGAAGCTTCGCAAGGCCGAAGCCCGATGTGGATTAGACTCCCGCGTGCTTAGGAGATCCAGTATGCCGCTCGTGGTAAGGGACCGAGTGGTTGAACGTGCGACCTTGGTCGCCTCTTGTCTCCAGCATCCGCGGCGTGGGCGGTCGTTCGGGTCGGCAAGATTCCGACGCCGCTAAAGTTGGCCGCGCGGCGCAAGCTCCCATTGACCGTAGGCAATGGGCAACGGGGATAGAAAGACCGAACCCCGACGCACGGTGGGTTTCCGCTGCCGTCTTCACCCCGCCGCCTCGCCCCAGGGCAGCTCCGGCCGCCCACCGACCGGGGACCGCCGGGGAGGGCTTCTCCGACACCTCCTCTCAATGTCCGCCCGCCCGCTCGCGTCCAGCTGTAATGAAGGCGCGGTGATATCGGGTGACTCAGGCCGAGGACAAGAGTGTGGCTGGCTGGCCAGCGCGCTCCGAAATGCGTCCTCGACTGGGACGACCCCCGAGGAGCGTCCAAACTCAGCTACCCACTTTCTAGCCTCAGCCTCGCGGGAGCCCTGGTGTCAAGCTGGCCTTGGCGCCCGGCGAGACCGAGGCGGCGCTCACACCGGTCGGTTCGCCGCCAGCGCCTCGTAGACCGCGGGCTCCTCCGGCCGGCGGCGGCGCCAGGCTCGCTTGCCTGGAAGGGGCTCCTCCCTCGCCTGCTCAGGAGCGGCAGCGCGCAGGCACTTCTTATGTCGCTTTGGAGCCAGGCTCGCGGTTACCCGGGAGAATCCGTCAGCTTTCGGGGCCTGATTCATCTCTCCCTAGGGCGAGCGCGAGACGACTCGGCCCTTTGGCAGCAGATCACGTAGCACCTCACTGAAAGGAGAGAGGCAATGAAGAAGACAGAGAAGGAGCAGCGGCTTCCGAAGTTCAAGGCCACCACCCTCCGCTTGGAGGATCTCAAGCGGGTGACAGGCGCGCTGCGGAGCGTGACCTCGGGCTGCACGTCGGGCACGCGGTCGGTTTGTCACGTGGACGGCACCGACGATGCTGACGGAACCCTCTTCCACGCGTGACCCAGGCGTCCTCCAGCGGGCGATCCGCTGGAGGACGTTCTTTCCCGTATCGTTCCAGCTGCTACATCGGACCCACTGCGATGATTCTCATCTTCAGCACCGCCAAGGATCCTTCCACCCTCGACGTGATGAGATGGATCCACCACCTGAGCGACGCCAAGGTTGTTCGAATCAACTGGGACGAGACCTATCGTGTGGATCTGACGTTTGCTGACGATGATTACCACGTCCGAGTCGATGATGAGCGCTTCTCCCTAGCAGATGTTTCAAGCGCCTGGCTTCGAAAGGGGGACTTCTGGTTTAGAGGCCTCTTTCCGGCGGTCGAGGCGTCCCATTCCCATGCGCTCACAGAGCACTTGAACAGGAAGCTCCAGCAGGAGGACCGCCGGCTTCGCGAGCACTTTCACTATGTCTTGCGCAAGCGCTGTAATGTGCTGGGGAGCGCGAACGGATCCAGCCCGAATAAACTGGTCGTCCTTGAACTGGCTCGTGCCCTGGGCCTTCGAACACCGCCGTTTCGTGTCACGACTTCGCGTCAGTACACGCAGGCGCTGCTGGAGTCGGGGGTTTCATACGTTTCCAAGGCGATGTCCGATGGCCTGTACCTGTTCGACGTAAAGGAAAGCAGAGCCGGATACTTCACGTACACCGAAAGGCTCGAGGCGTCGAGCCTGGAAGGAACCGGTGAGCAAATCGCGCCCTCCTTCTTCCAGGAATATGTCGAAAAAGCATTCGAGTTGCGCGTGTTCTTCTTGGACAAATCTTTCAGCACCGTCGGGATCTTCTCGCAGAACGACGAGCAGACGCGGGTCGACTACCGAAAATACAACCTGGCCAAACCTAATCGGGTGATTCCCTTTCGGCTCCCCAGGGAAATCGAGCTCAAGCTGTCGCGCCTGACTGATCAGCTGGGCCTCAACACCGGCTCGATCGACCTCATGGTTGACAAGCGTGGTGAATACTACTTTCTCGAGGTCAATCCGGTGGGACAGTTCGGTCCGCTCTCGGAAGCCTGTAACCTATCTATTGAGCGACTGATCGCAGAAAGGCTTCTCACGTATGAACACTGAGCTCGCAATCTTGGTGCTGGATCCGCGCCTCAGGCAAGGCCTGCCGATCGCCTTCCGCCGGATCTTCGTCAGTCACGCCATCCTCGACGAGTCGAAGACGAGCCGGCTGACGCTCGATCTGTCAAAATACCGCCATCATACGACCTTTGTCCGTCCTTCGGACAAACCAATTTCCAAGCCGGAGCTCGAGTCACATGACCATCGAATCGATCTTGAGCGCGTCCCTCGATAAGTACGTCTTCGTGTTCTCCGACTGCGTGCCGGTCAACGGCAGTGCCGCTTCAGCGATCTACGATCTGACACGCGGAAGCATCTCGACCTTTCCGTCGGAGTACTATCCGCTGTTCGAGTTGTTTCGGACGCGGCGACTGGGCCAAATCCTGGACGGATTCTCGGAGGAGGACCGGGCGAATATTCGTGAGTTCCTCGATTTCCTCTCGAGTAACGAGTACATGACGCTGGTCGACGATCTCGAGCCTTTTCCAGGGATCCCTTCCTCGTTCGATGAGCCAGGTGTGATCGATAACGCCGTCATCGACGTCCGCGCGCAGCATCATGACTACCGCAAGATAGTCCAAGCGCTCGACTCGCTCGGCTGCCAACACCTTCAGGTACGGAGTTACTCGACACTATTCGGCCTCAGTCATCTCGGGGAACTCGCTGAACTGTGCCGTGGGACCTCGATCCAGAGGCTGGAAGGGGTGCTACACCATGAGCCCGCACTTTCGGACGAGGACTACGTCAGAGCATTGCACGCGAACCGGATCCTGGCGGGCCTGATTGTGCACTCGGCAGACCAAGACCGGACGATTCGGGTCGACTATGGTACAAGCGGATCTTCCGCGCCGCTCGTGGCCGTCGAGATCAGTATGACGAAGAAGAAGATGGCATCATGCCTGGACTGCGGCACCATCTCCCGGAGCGAGCTCCTCGCGCCCTCGACGCGGACCTTGAACGAGCTGCGGCTGTTCAACGGGTGTTTGAACCGGAAGATCTCCATCGACGAGGCCGGTCACATCCGTAACTGCCCGGCGATGGGGAGATCGTTTGGGCATCACCAGGCGATCGCGCTCGCCGAGGTCGCTTCCTCGAGCGCCTTTCAAAAATCCTGGAAGATACGGAAGGACGACATCCAGGTGTGCCGCGACTGCCAGTACCGCTACGCCTGCACCGATTGCCGTGCTTTGCTCCACGATCCGGACGCCGAAAACAGTAAGCCGCTCAAGTGCGGCTACGACCCGTACACCGACTCCTGGACGGACTGGAGGAGGCAAGCCCATGCCACTGGCACGCTAAGAAAGTACAGGCAGCGTGTTCACCTTCCGGTCCTCCCGTAACCCTCGGACCCATGCCTTTTCGACGTGGCTGACCCCTTATGGGGGGGGGCGGGTTGGGCCCCTCGGGGGTCAGCACCCAATTCGGCGCAAATGCATGAGTGGCCCGGTAAGCGTGGCCCGGCGCCGCCGCGCCTTCGCTCGCGTTCAAGCCGGAAGACGTCGAGGCCAACCGCGCCTTCTTTGCCGCGAAGCTCCGAGCGGAGAAGCAAAAGAACGACCTCATCCCCATGGTGAAAGATGGGGTCGTAAGCCGTTCTTGCTCTGGATGTCCGGCCGGGCGCGGCCTTCCGCAAGGCGCACATCCAGGGGGCGTGGTGTGCGCCATTCGAGGATTCCAGGTCACTCATGGAGCGGCTGCGGCGCGACCAGGAACTCGTAACCTATTGCTGGAGCGATTACTGACACCTCGGCGCGCGAGCCGCCCTGCAGTTGGCAGAGCACGGGTTGTTCGTGAAGGAACTGAATACAGGCTGGGCCGAGTGGCAGGCCGAGGGGCTCCCGACGCACGGCGAGCCGCAACTCCCTTCCGGCCAGATCCGCTGCACTTGCTCAATGCACCCCGAGTTCGTTGGGGACCAGAACGAGGGAGCGTCCCCCGGCATGGCGCACTGACGGTATATGGCTGGGCGATCCAAAGTGCTGGACGTGAGTGCCCGGGAGATTCGCGGCCCGCCGTCTACGTGCCGGGCGGAAGAATGACATGCTGCAGAAGGATCTCTTCCTTAGATCCGACGCACGAGTTAGGCACGCTCGGTCGCAACTCAGTGTAGATCGCCCGCCCCCATGGCGGCCGCCGCGCACGAGCTCTTCGTGGCCGGCCAGGCCGAGGGCCGTGGGGCCGAGTCGCAGCCGGCGCTCTTCGATCTCTGGTCCCCTAAGGGGGGGCGAGAGTTAAAGCCCACGCCGGCCTGTGGCTCGCGCATAGCTCGTGAAGAGAATTTCCATTTGGCGTGCCCCCCCGGCCGCCGCCTGGTCTGCTTCACCCCCTGCTTGCGCCGCTCCTCTTCGCTACGCCGCGTCGAACCGCGGGTGCTGCTCGAGTTCACGCCAATAGCCGAGATGAAGCCCAAGACTTCGCGGGCCGTCGCCGCGATTGCCAGTTGCACTCTTTGCATGCATCGTGAGCTTGCAGTGGGGCTCGTGGACTCGGCGTTGCGCCTTCCAGGCGGTTTCTTGGGGACGCCGAAGAGGGGCTTCGGAGCCTTCTCGCGTGAGCTCGAGACCTTGACAACAAGGCCACCATCTCGTATTTCGGCTAAAGGCTCCATCGGATGAAGTCTTGCAGCGATCGAGCCGCTGACGTCGACGTGGCTTGGTGGGCTCGTGAAGAGGGGCATCAATCTCGAAGAGGCCCAGTCGCTGAACAGGGCGCTGGTCATTCGGCTCTTGCGCACGTTGAGGGTTTGTTCTCGTGCGGAGATCGCCAAGCGCTCCGGCCTTAAGCAGTCGACCATCACCAACATCATCGGGGATTTCATCAGGTGGGGCCTCGTGGCCGAGCGGGGGATCATCAATGGCAGAAAGGGTCGCCGGTCGATCGGCATCTCGCTCAACACAGACCTCTTCAAGGTCGTGGCCGTTCGGCTGACACGCAAGCACTTCTCCGTGGGGCTCTTCGATCTCTGGGGTACCGGAAAGATCGTGCGGCAGGAGCCACTTGAGGTGCTCGATGGGTCGCGGCGTGCCGTGAAGCGGATCGTGGACGCCGTGACGGAACTCGTCGCCTCCCGGAAGCACCGTATCTTGGGCATTGGGGTCGCCATCCCTGGGCCGTTCTTCCGCGCGGAGGGGAAGATCGCGCTCATGACCGAGTTCCCCGGGTGGGAGAAGATCTCGCTCGAGAAGGAGCTCCGCTCGGCGTTTCGCATCCCGGTGTTTCTCGAACACGACGCCAACGCCGCGGCGCTGGCCGAGTGGTGGCTGGGGGCGCATGGACGCGAGAGCGGCACCATGGTGTATGTCGCCGCCGGGCAGGGGGTGGGCGCAGGGATCGTAATCGACGGGCATCTCTACCGCGGAACACTGGGCACTGCGGGCGAGATTGGACACATGAGCATAGAGTTCGATGGGCCACGGTGCGAATGCGGCAATAACGGCTGCCTCGAACACTACTGCTCAACCATTGCACTCCAGCGAGAGGTGAAGCGGTCCCTCGTCGACTTCCGATCCAGCTCGCTCCAGCGGGATCATACGCTCGCGGCCATCTTCAAGGCGGCGCATGCAGGTGATGATCTGGCTGTTCGCGAGGTGCGCCGCGCGGGCTCGTTTCTCGGTTTCGGGCTCGTGAATGTCATCAGTCTATTGAACCCCGACGTCATCATGATCGGTGACGACATGGCGAGGGGCGGTACCCTGCTGCTCGAGGCGGTGCAGCAGACGGTTCGAAGCCACACCCTCCCGTGCATCCATCAATCAGTGCAGATCGAGTTGAGCGCTTTCCAGACCGATCCGGTCCTCGTCGGAGTCGTGACGCTCGTGATCGAGAACGTGTTGCAGACTCCTAGTTCCTTGCGAGAGTTGGCCGGTTCCGAGAATGGCCAGGCCCTGCCTGGCGAACCGCACTCCAAGCCTAGTCGCGGCATAAGGTCCTGAGGTCCCGAGTGAAAGGACTTGAGCGCCCCATGCCAGGCCCGCGAGGGCGCACGCGAGTTCGGCCAACGTGGGTTCCATCTCGCCCCGTCCTGGCGTGCTCGGTCGACTCGTGGCCTCCCTCGGCAGGCTCGCCGCTGTCGTTGAGGAGGAGAGCCTTCGTGGTCCCACCTCGATTTCGTGCCCACCCTGGAGCTTCTCGGTCTCGCCGGGCCACGCTCCGCGGCTGCACACCGAATGACCGAGCACGAGCCGACGGGCTGCGAGAGACCTCCTGCTCAGCGCGGCGGAGAGCTGGTTCCTGCACAAGTTACGGCAAGTTACACCCGCTTGTGGCCGCCTTCGGGCGGCGGTTGACAGCGGCTTCTTCAATCCCATAACCTGCCACATAAATTCATCCGATGAATTACTCAACTCGCGGAACCGTAAGGTCCCCTGGACACGGGGAGGGGTATGGCATGAGCCGGTATGAGGATCTGGTCCGGACGGTCATCGACGAGAACCGGAGAGTGCTGGAGGCGGTCCCCCCAGCGGAGATCGACGCCCTCATCGCCGAGATCGAGAAGGCCAAGACGATCCAGCTCTGGGCCATGGGCCGGATGCAGGCCTCGATGCGGGGCTTTGCCATGCGTCTCAAGCACATGGGCTTCGACGCTTACGTGGTGTTCGACACCACCACGCCGGTGATCGGAAAGGGCGACCTCCTCATCGTCAATTGTGGTGTCACAGCCATGGAGATGAACGTCATCAAGTGCGCCAAGGCCGCCGGCGCCCGCGTTTGCATCATCGGTGCTCATCCCGAGAACGCACACGGCAAGCTGGCGGACGTGACGGTGCTCGTGCCCGGGCAGATCTTCGGCACGGGGAGTGAGATCCGTTCCATCCAGCCCATGGCTTCGCTGCTCGAGCAGGCGCTCTTTCTGTTCGAGGACATCGTGGCGATGCTGCTCATCGAGAAGCGGAGGGTCTCGATGGCAGAGATGCAGGCGCGGCACACCAACCTCGAGGGGATCGAGGGCGCCTTCGCCTGAGCGCCGACGGTTCGGAAAGGGCAGCCCGATGAGAGGCGGAAACGTTTTTCAGGTCGCCCGTGTGGTCAGCGACTTGGATCGCGCTATGAAGTACGTGCGCAGCTTCCGGATTGGCCCCTGGAGCGTGCGCTCGTTCGCCGCCTCTGACGTGCGGGATTCGATGGACCGCGGCAAGCCTGCCGACTTCAGCTCCTTGGTCGCGGTCACCGGTTTTCGCGGCGACGTCCCCCTGAAAGGGGCACAGCATTTGCGACGAGCACCTCGAGCGGAAGGGGGAGGGTTTCCAAGAGGTGCAGCTCTACCGGCTATCGCCGACGTGGGATCGAGCCAAAACCCCAGCCGGAAGTACGGAGGAGGACGAGTGCTACTCCCTGGTCACGGGAAGATCTTCGGCCCGGTGATCGAGTTCGGCGAGGCCGAGTGGACACGGGCGCCGATGGGGAAATGCCCGGGCTGAGCGGTGGCCTCTCGTCGCAGAGCGGTCAAGGGGTACCGCTCCGTTGGGTCGTTCAGGCGCAGTGAGCGCGAGCAGTACGGGAGTGGTTCAACCGAAGGAGGAAGGTCTCATGTGCAAGCTACGGATCGGCTGGATACTGGCGCTGGCGGCGCTGCTCGGCCCCAGCGTAGCGGTGGCTGGCGAGTACACCATGGTATCGATTCCCAAGCTCCGGGCTACCTGGTTCGACCGGCTGGAGTCTGGCCTCAACAAGGCGGGCGCGGACTATAAGATCAAGGTGAGTCAGCAGGCCCCTGCCTCGGCCGACGAGGCGCAGCAGGTCCGGCTCATCGAGGACGCCATCAACCAGGGGAACAACGCCATCCTGGTCGTCCCCAACGACGCCAAGTCGATCGAACCCGTGTTTGCGCGCGCCCGTGCTCAGAAGATCGTAACGGTCACGCATGAGTCGCCCAACCAGAAGAACGCCGATTTCGACATCGAGATGATCGACAACAAGGCTTTCGGCGAGGCGGCGTTGGAAGCTATGGTAAAGGCGATGGGGAGCGCCGAGGGCGAGTACGCCGTCTTCGTCGGTTCGCTCACGGTCCCGGCCCACAACATCTGGGCCGACGCGGCCATCAAGCTGGCCCAACAGAAGTACCCGAAGCTCAAGCCGGTCGGGACTCGCTTCCCGGCCTCCGAGGACCAGAACCTGGCCCGGCAGACGGCGCTCGATATCATCACCGCTCATCCGAGCGTCAAGGCGTTCCTGTGCTTCGGCAGCCAGGGTGCGCCCGGCGCGGCCCAGGCCCTTCGTGAGAAGGGGCTCATCGGCAAGATCGCGGTCATCGGCACCACTGCGCCGAGCCAGGCAGCGCCCTTCTTGAAGGACGGGTCCTTCAGCACCGCTATCCTCTGGGATCCCGGCGAAGCCGGATACGCCATGGCCTACATTGCCAAGACGGTCCTCGACGGGAAGAAAAGCAGCATCGGCCCGACCTTCGAGATTCCCGGGCTCGGTAAGCCGCTGTCGGTCAAAGGCAACACCATTGTGTATGATCGGCCGCTGCTCGTCACGAAGGACAATGTTGACAGCTTCTCCGGGTTCTGAGCCGCAGCCTCACTGACGTCGCGGGTCGTGCCCGGCGGGGTGCCGCCCCGCCGGGCACTGTCACAGGAGCCGGCCGCATGACCGAGGAGTTCCTCCGCCTCGAGCGAATCCACAAGAGCTTCGTGGGGGTCTATGCGCTCAAAGCCGTCGATTTCACGATCCGAAAGGGTGAGATCCACTGTCTGGTGGGCGAGAACGGCTCCGGCAAGTCCACGCTGGTCAAGATCATCTCCGGCGTGCTCCACCCCGACAGCGGCCGGATCGTGGTCGAGGGGCAGCCCGTGGCTAGCCTCGCGTCCGCAGCCACCATGGCTCGGGGCATCCAGGTCATTTACCAGGACCTCTCCCTATTTCCTAATTTGACCGTGGCCGAGAACATCGCCATGGCCGAGGTCAAGGAACGCGGCGGTGGCGTGGTGAATTGGGATGAGGTTCGGCGCATCGCCCGGGCGGCCATGGCCCGCATTCAAGTGGACCTCGACTTGGACGCGGAAGTGGGCGAACTCCCCATCGGCGTTCAACAGCTTGTGGCTATTTGCCGCGCGCTCACGAGCGACCTCAAGCTGCTCATCCTGGACGAACCCACCGCCTCGCTCCCCAAGCACGACATCGACCATCTTCTGGCCGTCGTGCGCGACCTCCAGGCCAAGGGCATCGCGATACTCTTTGTGAGCCATAAGCTGAACGAGGTGTTCGAGGTGGCCGAGCGGATCACCATCCTCCGCGACGGCGAGCGGGTCGCCACCTTGCCCCCCGCAGAGCTCGACGACGACCGCCTGATTTCGCTCATGACCGGGCGCACCCTCATCCGGAACCCCTTTACCTTCACGGATGCCCGTGCGCCCGGCGTGCTTGAGGTGCGCGGGCTCTCCAAGTCGAACAACTTCGAGGATATCTCATTCGCGCTGCGGGCCGGCGAGATCGTTGGATTAACCGGGCTCATCGGCTCGGGGAGGACGGAACTGGCGCTGGCCCTGTTTGGCATCAATCCGGCTGAACGCGGCGAGATCCGGATCGATGGGAAGCCGGTTCGGATCCGCTCGGTGAAGGAGGCGGTGGCCGCCGGCATCGCGTATGTCCCCGAGAACCGTCTGGTGCAGGGCCTCGTGATGAAGCACTCGGTGGCGTCAAACCTGACCGCGGCGGTGTTGGACCGGCTGCTCGGCCGGCTCGGCCTGATCGAGGCCGCCCGCAGGGAGGCGCTGGCCCAGGAGTGGATCAAGGCGCTGGCGATCAAGGTGTCCGATCCCGAGGCCGCTGTGCAGACACTCTCCGGGGGCAATCAACAGAAAGTGGTCATCGCCAAGTGGCTGGCGGCCAGCCCGCGCATCCTCATCCTGGACGGACCGACCGTGGGCGTAGACGTGATGGCCAAAGCGGCCATCCACGAGACCGTACGCGGGCTTGCCGCGCGCGGCATGGCCGTGCTGCTCATCACCGATGAGATGCCGGAGGCCTTGGGGAACTCGAACCGCATCCTCCTCATGCGGGCGGGACGGATCCGGGGTGAGCTCCAAACCGCAGGGGTCCAGCCGGACGAGCTACAGCGACTGGTTGAGGCGCGCTCATGAGTGCGGCCCGCGTTCGTCTGGCCAAGGGTGCAGGCGAGGTGGTGCGGCGGCTGCTGCATCAGAACGAGACCTATCTGGCCATCCTCATCCTCCTCCTGTCCATCGGCATTGCCGCGATCAACCCAGCGTTCTTGACGTATGAGAACGTGGCGGGCTTCGTGAAGAGTTGCTCGATGGTTGGAATCATGGCCGTGGGCGTGCTGTTTGTCCTCGTGCTCAGCGGCTCGCCAGACGTTTCGTTCACCGCTATCGCTCAGGTCGTCGAGTATGCCGTGGCCGTGGCCACCCTGCGCTGGGGCGGCAACATCTACCTGGCGCTGGCCGCTGCTGCGGCGATGGGTGCGCTGATGGGGCTTCTCAACGGAGTCGTCGTCCACTACTTCCGCGTACCGACCATCATCGTCACCATCGCCACGTTCAATATCTTTTTCGGGATGCTATACGTTGTCACCCGGGGAAAACTCATCAATATCGTCCACCCCATGTTCCGGGACTTCGGGAACACCCTGATATTCCCGCGTGTCAGCCGGATCGGAGCCAGCTACGGCCTTTCCCTGATGACCCTGGTTTGGCTGGCGGTTGCGGTTGTGGGCTGGTTGATCCTGCGCAAGACGTTCATCGGACGAAGCGTTTTCGCCATCGGTGGGAACGAGGTCGCCGCCGAGCGGCTGGGCATCCCCATGCTGCGGACCCGCCTCTTTGCCTTCGGCCTGGTGGGCTTCCTTTCCGGAGTGGCGGCGGTCGTTCACCTCTCCATCGTCCAGTCGGTGGTTCCGAACATCATCGTGGGCAAGGAGTTGGAGGTGATCGCTGCTCTCGTGATCGGCGGGGCGAGCGTGTTTGGAGGGAAGGGCACCGTCTTGGGGGCAGTGCTGGGGGTTCTCCTCTTTGCCATCCTCAATAACGGTTTGACCCTGCTAAACTTCTCCTCCTACTGGTACAATGTCACCATCGGGGTGGTCATCACCGTCGCCATCACCAACAGCGCCTACCAACAGTTGCGGCGACGCCGGTCCCGGGTCAACGTCAAGGTGGAGGCGTAAATGCCCTCGACGTTCCTCCTGCGCCCCTCGACCAACCGGACGCTTGCCGGGATCCTGGTGGCCATCCTGATTCTCATGTCGGCGCTGAATCCGCAGCGGTTCCCCACCGTCGGCAACTTTATCTCCATGTCGTACCAGCTGCCCATCATTGCCTTCCTCTCGCTGGGAATGATGGTCACGATGGTGAGCGGCGGCATCAATCTGGCAATCATCGCCACCGCCAACTTCTCCGGGATCGTCACCGTGCTGGTGCTCCGGGCGGTCGCCGGTGAGGCTGCGGATCAGGCCGGGGTGGGGGTCGCCGTCCTGGCCATGGCGGGCGGGCTGGCCGCGGCCGTCGCAGTCGGCCTGGTGATGGGGTGGCTCATTGCCTATGTCGAGGTGCCGGCCATGTTGGCGACGCTGGCGTTCATGACCCTTCTGAACGGCGTGAACTTGGTGGTCAGCAAGGGATACACCCTCTCCGGTTTCCCCGACTCCCTCATCGCCATCGGCAACGGCATGGCCGGGCCTTTCCCCATTCCCTTTATCATTTTGGCCGCGGTGATCGGATGCATGGCGCTCTTCCTCAGGCGCACGAGGACCGGCCTGAGCTTGTACCTTCTCGGCTCGAACCCCATCGCCGCCGAGTATGCCAACATCCACGTTCGCCCGGTGCTAGTCCGAGTCTACGTGCTGTCGTCCGTGTTCGCAGCCCTGACCTCCTTCATCATGATGGGGCAGCTGAACTCGGTGAAAGCGAACTACGCCGAAAGCTACCTGCTCGTCTCCGTGCTGGCCTGCTTCCTGGGAGGAGTGGACCCGTTCGGCGGCGTGGGCACGCTCACGGGGATGGTGCTCTCGGTCGTCATCCTGCAGGTGGTCTCGAGCGGTGTGAACCTCCTGCGCATGGATCCCTTCTTCATCCAGGCGCTATGGGGGTTCATCATCTTGGTCCTGATCGCGACGAGTCACCTCGGCGGCGCGTTACGTGAGCATCGTCGGTTGCGTGCGGCGCGACAAGCTCAGCAGGCCACCGCTCCCCCAGCAGGGGAGACGGTCCCGTGAGCGCCAGCCGTGTGGCCTTTAGTAGCGAGATGAGCGCGGGCGCCCCGTCCGTCGGGATGGGGGGGGCCTTCACCGACTTCCTCCGTTGGCGGTCTGTGCCCGGCGGAGTACCTGGAACGTGGCCTGAGTGGCGGCCCGCATGGGCCCGCCGACTGGGTACACCAGGGCGCCGAGCTCTGGCGTGTTCGGGTAGGAGTCGGCATGGCTCAGCGCGCCGGCAGGGCTGGACCGGTGCTTCCTGCAGCGCGTCGTATCCAAAAACCCTTCCCGCTACTTCTCCGTCGGCGGGCGTGTGGCGTCCCATTATCGAGAACCTCGATCGGGACGGCCTGGCCTTGGCCTCCCAGGCCTTCGTGTGGGCGGACCTCGGTTGAGCGATGCGGCTCCAACTCGCCATCGATACGTTGGAGCTGGCCGAGGCCGAGCGGCTCGTCTCCTCGGTGCGCGATCTCGTCGACCTCGTGGAGGTCGGAACGCCGGTCATCATGCGCGACGGCGTCTCGGCGGTCCGCTGGTTCCATGCCGCCTTCCCGTCGCTGCCCGTGGTGGCCGACCTGAAAATCGCCGACGGTGGATACCTCGAAGCGACGCTCGGATTCGAGGCTGGTGCGGCGCTCGTGACCGTGCTCGCCACCGCCGCCGATGCGACGATCCGAGACGTGGTGCGGGCGTCGGCCAAATGGCACGGGGAGGTGATGGCCGACCTGATGGGTGTGGGCGACCTGGTCCGGCGTGCGGCCGAGATTGATCGGCTGGGGGTCCGGTACATCTGTTTGCATACCCCCACGGATCTCCAGGGCGGCGGGGATGCGGAGGCGGAGCGCCAGGCGGTGGTCGGTTTGCGGAGCGTGGGCGACGTGCTGCGGAACGCGGCCCCGGCCGTGGCTGGCGGCATCACCGCAGCCAACGCCCGCGCCATCGCTGGCCTACGACCCGAGCTGGTAGTGGTGGGATCGGGAATCACCCGGGCGCCCGACCCGCGTGCCGCTGCGGCGGCGATTCGGGTTGCGCTGGACGAGGGAGAACCACGTTGAGCACGGCCGAACTCGACACCATCGTCGGCGAGGTGACCCGCGTGCTGCAGGCCGTCGATGCTGGTGCTGTGAGCGCACTCGAGCAGCGCATCGCGAGCGCACCTCGGGTGTACGTCGCTGGCGCCGGCCGCACCGGCCTCATAGTGCGGGCCTTCGCCATGCGGCTCATGCACCTCGGGATGGAGGTTCACGTGGTGGGCGACGTCACCACGCCGGCGTTCCGGGCCGGCGATCTCCTGGTGATCGGCTCTGGCTCGGGCGAAACTGGAACACTCCGCGTCCTGGCGGAGCGGAGCAAGGAGCTCGGCGGCGCATTGGCGGTGGTAACCATCGTTCCGACTTCGACCATCGGGAGGCTGGCCGATGTCGCCGTACGGCTGGACGCTTCCTCGCCCAAGATCGTTCCACGCCGTGGGGAGGCGCCGGTGAGGGTGAGCGCGCAGCCCATGGGCTCGCTATTCGAGCAGGCGCTGTTGCTGCTATTGGACGCCGTGGTGATGCGGTTAGCGGCGGCGTGCAGTACCTCGTCGGACGAGATGTTTGCTAGGCACGCCAACTTGGAGTGAAATGACCGGCACGGGCATCTGTCCCGAATGCCAGCCGGGCGCCCACGCGCTCAGCAGACCGGCCCGTCCGGGGCGTTAAAGGGATCGGTCTTTACGGGCCTGAGTACTTAGGACCGGACGTGGAGGCGAGCTGACCCGCCGCGCCCTCGAAACGGACTCCCCCGACCGTTCTATCGGGCGTACCATCCAGGATCGCTGCTCGCCAGCTCTCGCGAAAGCCCACGGTCCTCGTTCAGCTCATCTACCGGTGTCCACCCTTGGCGTGGGGGTGTCCCCCGCCCCGAGCCGGTCCAGAGTGAACAGCATGAGTTGGGCTTAGCCCGGGGCGGGACCCAGGGTGCGCTTGGTGAAAGCCTCCGCGAGGTCCTGGGTGCGGCCCTTGCTGTAACCCTGGGTGCAGTCCTCCGTGCGGGCCTCCGACACCCGTTCGGTAATACGCGGGTGCACCCGCCCAGCCGCGGCCACCCCAGGAGTGGGGACCCACCCAGCCGCGATACTGGCCCCAGCCATGATACCCGCCCCAGCCCCAGTAGCCGCCGACGCGAAACCAAGGGTGTGCGTACCAAGCGTAGTAGCGTGGCCCAAAACCGCCCCAGTATGGCGATGGGCCATAGCCATACACCCAAGGCGCTACGACCCAGCGCCAACCATAGACGGGGTAGTAGACGTATTGGTCCGGGAATGTCTGGGTGTCGCTCGGGACGTACGTGTACTGTTGACCATACGGCATCCAGACCCAACCGAACTGGCTCGTGTAGACCCACTGGCCAGCAGGCCCCGGGCTCGGCTGCGGCGCGGCGGGGGGAGCCGCAACCTGGGAGTCCGGCGGTGGCGGCTGTGACGGTGGCGCAGGCGGTAATTCGGACGGTGTCGCCTCGGACGGAGGCGGCCCTTCATCAGGTGCGGACTGGGGAGGTGGAGGCGGGGGGGGAGCGTTCGCATCGCTTGCCGCCTGTGCGAGGGCGAGCGCCGGGGTGGCGGTGAGCAGAAGCGCAAGGCGCGTGAAGCGGGACATGTCATCTCCTAAAGAGCGGCCCAGAGCCACCGCTAGAGCAATCCGGTACGCATCGGTACTTCTATCAGAGCCTGGTTGCGGAAGTGCCGATATTTGTGCGTGGCGATCGCGTAGCAAGTTGGTCCATTTGGATGGGCCCGGCTCGCGCTGGGGGCAAAGCACCGCCACCGTCCTCTCGCGAGCGACCGTCACGGCCGGGGGTGAAGGCACCTGGTGCGTATCACCTCTCGACAGGCACGCCGGACACGAGATCAGCGCGCGAGCGCCCGCCACCAAGAGAGCGCCATGGGCGCAGCGGCGAGGAGAGCCAGGCCCGGCTGGCATATCGAGCGGCTCGGCGGCCTCAGGCGGCGGCAGGCCAAGCCTTCTGCGACGCCGGTGGCGAATCCGAGGAGATGGGCGAGGAGATCGGTGTGAGCTCCCGTCCCCAGCATCCCCAGGAGCGCCACGCCCACGCCGAGCGTAAGCCAAGCTCGACGTCGCGGAACCTGAAGTGCACTCAGCACCCCGAGCGCGCCGAAGACCGCCGTAGAGGATCCGATGGACACGTGGCCGTCGCGAGCCACGAGCGCCGTGAGCACGTTCCCCGCGACGCCCGCGGCGAGGACGAGCCACGTGGCTACCGCCGGGCCGAGGCGGCGAACGAGGGCGCCAAGGAAGATCCCGATGGCCGCGACGTTGGCGGCGACGTGGGCTACGTCCGCGTGGAGCGTGAGCGCGGTCAGGGCGCGCCACCACTCGCCGTTCAGCATGCGCGCGGCGTCCGCGCTTCCCCGGTCCGCGAAGCTCTCCGCTGGCGGGAGGCCGGCTTGAACCGAGAATATGAGGATTGCAAGTCCTGCGGCGATGCCCACGAACGAGCTCCCGTAGTCCGGTTTGGCGATGGGCTTAGGCCGCGGGGCATTCTCGCTTTCCCACGCCGTGAGCGCTGCTTCCGCCGCGGGGAGGTCGCCTTCGTCGACGAGGAGCGCAAAGCCCCCGCTGGCGGTGGTCTGAACCTCATGGGGGATACCCATGGCGAGGAGGACCACGCTCTGATCGAGCGCTGCATTGCGGTCGCGCTCCTCGCGCAGCTGCGCCATGCCGGTACGGTGTGCGGTTTCGTTGTCCGAGTCGAGGGCCATCTTAGGAACGGGCGGAGAGCGGGCCCATGGAAAGGAGAAGAGGCGACGGGGAGCCTCGCTCCGTGACGCGTCACGCCGCCATTTGACGTGGACTCCCTTGTCCGGCCCCGCTCCGCCGTCCGCCAGCATCTCAGCGCGGAAACATCGCGACCCCGCGAAAGGGGGTCTCGGGGACCGAACGTGGGTCCTCTTGATTCCCCGGTGCCTATGGCGTTACCAGAGCGCGGACGGGTCCCCGGCACCTCACTCCCTAACCGCACCTTCGGCCGGGCCAGGCCCCCCTATCCCCACGAATGGGTCGCCATTCAAGAGTGCACCCTAGATTGACCTTCGTGCGCTTCCTGTCGGCCCTAAGGGTGAACTCGGGTGTCGGCTCCCGCATTGTTCCACCGCGTACGTGTCGCGCTCCTTCGAGAGCGTGAGCCGAGCCTTTCCCGGATTGGGGGATCCGGTGAGGGATTCTGGGGAGGTGGAGGAGTGAGGAAGGCCCC
>Ga0335078_10001635_pt1 | contig 33764 bp, 22 predicted proteins | sample Lox_Sample_32_FD_206711 | JGI IMG/M metagenome (GOLD analysis project Ga0335078, IMG submission 206711) | Soil microbial communities from Loxahatchee National Wildlife Refuge, Florida, United States - Lox_Sample_3.2 | ecosystem: Environmental > Terrestrial > Soil > Wetlands | place: USA...
GGTTCAGAACCAGCAAGGCTTCAACCGCCGGTTCCGTCTGATCCAGGCTCATCGCGCACCGCGCGGTCGACATGAGAGCGCGGTACTTGAGCTGCTTATCCGCGAGATGGGAAGTGGACCTCTTCAGTATCGGCAAAGCCTCTCGGCATCGTCCTTTCGATGCAAGTGTGACTCCCCGCTCCGCTGCCGACGCTGGATCAGCCGCGTTGGTCGAGGCTGTCTGCCCCTTCAGCATCGAAAGCAGCAACAGGGTGCTCAATCCGAAAGCAGGAGCTAAAAGGAATCTTGGCATTGTCCTACGGCCGAGTGATCTCCGATCTTTGATCTTGCGAAGTATACTTTGCTCCTCTGCCGAGAGCGCTTTCCCAAAGACGGGATCTCTTGTAATCAGGGGGAGAGCAAGAGTAGCGTATATAATATCCACGTTTAACTGAAACCTCACGCACAAGTTTTGGAGGAAAGGACACACTCGCAATGGCCCGATTTGCAGATTTCTCGCGCCGACAATTCATCTCTTCGGTGGCGGCGGCCGCCGGTTCGACCCTGATACCCAAGACTTTGGTGGCTGCGACTCCTCAAGATCCGGTTGTGAACACGACTGAGAAAGCCGGCAAGACCGTGACCCGCGAGAAGGTTGCATGGAAGGCCGTTCCCTTTCCGATGAAGCAAGTGCGTCTGGGAGACGGTCCATGCAAAGTCGCCATGGAGGCCGACCGCCAATATCTGCATTCACTGCCTCCCGACCGACTCCTGCACACGTTTCGGGTCAACGCAGGAATTGCCTCGTCTGCTCAGCCGCTCGGAGGGTGGGAAGCTCCCGACTGTGAACTTCGTGGTCACTATGCGGGCGGTCACTATCTGTCAGCTTGCGCGCTGATGTATGCATCGACTGGCGACGAAGATCTCAAGAGGAATGCCACCACGGTTGTTGCCGAACTCGGCAAATGCCAGACCGCGCTGAAAAGCGGTTATCTGAGCGCGTTTCCCATTGAATTCTTCGACCGCTTGCGGGAGCGTCAGCGCGTGTGGGCTCCTTTTTACACAATCCACAAGATCATGGCCGGCCTGCTGGACATGTACGTTTATTGCGGCAACGAGCAAGCGCTCGACATGGTGCAGAAGATGGCTGATTGGACGGCGGGCTATACCGGTTCCTTCAGCTACGAACACATGCAGCGCATGCTGGGTACCGAGTACGGCGGCATGGGCGAGGTTCTCTCCAACATTTACGCGGTCACCGGCAAGGAATACTACCTCGAAGTCGCCCAGCGCTTCGACAAGAAGCTGTTCTTTGACCCGCTCGCCGCCCATCGCGATGAGTTGAAGGGACTGCATGTGAACACGCATATCCCTCAAGTCATTGCCGCCGCTCGATACTACGAACTCACCGGTGAAACACGATATCGCGACATCGCGGAGTATTTTTGGGACGAGGTGGTTAGCGAACGATCGTATTGCACCGGGGGCACCAGCAACGGCGAGTCGTGGAACACCGATCCGGGCAAGCTCTCCACTGAGCTCAGCACCAACACAACCGAGTGCTGCTGCGCGTACAACATGATGAAACTGACACGGCATTTGTTCGGCTGGAGTCCGGACGCCCGCCTCATGGACTACTACGAGCGTACGCTGTTCAATCATCGCCTGGGCACGATTAACCCGGAAGACGGCACCATGATGTACTACCTGCCTTTGGCGGCCGGATATTGGAAGACCTTCGGCAAGCCATTCGATTCGTTGTGGTGCTGCACGGGCACAGGCTCCGAAGAATACGGAAAACTGACCGACACCATTTATTTCCACGATGAAGAATCGCTCTATGTGAATCTCTACATCGATTCGCAACTGGAGTGGCCGGAAAAAGGTATAAGGGCGAAGCAGGAGACGCGCTTCCCCGAACAGCAAGGCAGCACACTCACAATCACTGCCAACAAGCCAACCCCGCTTGCGATCAACCTTCGGATTCCGTATTGGGTACAGAAAGGCAGCGTCAAGATCAACGGTGAAAGTCTGCCGGCATTTTCCAGCCCGGGAAGCTATCTCACGCTGAATCGTGTCTGGAAAACGGGCGACGAGATCGAACTGAGCTTGCCCATGGGACTTCACATCGACCGCATGCCCGACAACGAAACCGTCCAGGCTGCCATGTACGGACCGCTAGTGCTGGCTGGACGTTTCGACTTCGTCACGAAAGAGATGACTTACGGAGACTATGAGCCGAAGCCGGGCGACCAAAAGAAGGTGGCAGATATCGTCGCCGATCCCGGCAAGCCAACGGCGTGGATCGAGCCTGACGCGAAGCAGCCTCTAACCTTTCACGCCGTCGGCCAATCGCAACCGCTCACGCTGGTGCCGCTCAACCAGATCATCCACGAGCGGTATGCGGTGTACTGGAAAGTGGACGACAAGACTGCTTAGTAGTTGATTGCCGGACGTCGCCCAGTAGAGGCGTTAGAACTTAACCTCAATCGGCTTTCCTTCGAAGGTAACGGTCTTCGTAACGTCGAATAACTTTACCGTCAACACTTTCGGAGAAGACGACTGCATCCGTGACCCTGGAGCCAACCCCAGGCTGAGCCTCTTTTTCTTGTCGTCCCAGTTCATTTCAACGCCTGTCCATTCGCCCTTGCGGTAGTTGAATGAGATTCCGTCGTCTTCATAGAGGAGAAACGAAGCATCCGCACCCGGATAGATAGAAATGGAGAGTGGTTCGTCGACTTTCTCGTCGACGAACTGCTTCACCGGTCCCAGCGGAAGGATCGACCCGCCAGGTACATACAGAGGTATCGTCTCAAGATCCACCGGCCGGACGACCTCGCGGCCGCCCTCGATACGCTCCCCAGTCCAGAAGTCATACCACATGGACGAAGGCAGATAGAGTTTGCGATTGGTTGCTCCTTTTTCGACCACCGGCGCGACGAGGATATTTCTTCCCCACAGATATTGGTCGCCGCATTCGACTGCTTTCGGATCGTCCGGAAAATGCAGCCACAGCGCGCGCATGATCGGCATGCCGTTCGTCGCACACTCCCGCACCGCACTATAGAGATACGGCAACATGCGATAACGCAACTCAAGATACTTTTTGCAAATCGGTTCTACGCGGGCATCGTGAAGCTGGCTCGCGTCTGGAATCGCTGCTCCGTTGTAGCTGCGGATCTCGATGGGACCCGGATCACCAGTATTCCATCCCCACGGCAGTCTCAGCTTCCATGTGCGGCCGTGACAACGAAACAGCGGACAAAATGCGCCAAACTGAAACCAACGCAGGTACAACTCCGCCGTGAACTCTGGAGTCGGAACGAATCCCCCGATGTCACTGCCCCAATACGGTATGCCGCTGAGCGCCGTGTTAAGCGCAATCGGGATGTGCGTCTTCAGAGTCTCCCAAGTGGAATGGACATCGCCCGACCACAGGAAAGATGCGTAGCGCTGCATGCCCGCGTAACCATTGCGATGTAACGCATAGGGACGTTCGTCGGGCCGATCGACCTGCGGCCCCTCCCAATACATGCGATTCCGCACTAACCGCGAAGCAATGTCGAGCGGATCGCCTTCATCCGGCCACCAGCCGTCAATGCCCATGGCGAAATCCTTTCGATGGGCATCCCAGTAACAACTGGCTTTTTCTTCGTCATAGCGGTCAAGATCGCACGGGTCACGCACTGTGCCTTTCAGTCTGTCTGACAAAATCACCACATGCACGATGGCTCGAAAATGCTCCTGGTGCAATTCGTTCAGTATTTTCCTCGGGTCGGGAAACACTCTCTCGTTCCAGACGAACGATCCGTTTTCCGTATTCCAGCCGGATGGGCAGAAGCCGGTTCCCAAATAAATCAAGGCATCACACGGCAGCTTCTTTTCCCGGAAGTTCTTGGCCTCAGCAATGACCTCTTCCCGGCTCGCCAGCGTACGATGCGATTGCTGGTAACCAAAGCTCCAGAGTGGAGGAATTTCGGCGAGGCCAGTGAGGCGAGCATATTCGGACATGATGACAGCTGGATCTTCCGAACTCACAAGAAACAGGTCGAGCGGAAGTGCCGTGTCTGAACTCGCCGGCAGAAACTTACCCTGCATGCCAGTGAAATCGAACGTGCCGAACGGCTGGTGGAAGAAGATCGCCCAACCGGAGGGCGAGATGATCCACGGAATGGGCACGCGTCCGCCATGCGTTGCGAGTTTGTAGCCACCCTGCCCGCTTTGCATGGCATCGACAGATCCACGCCGATCGAATTGGGGACCACCCTCTCCCAAACCAAACAGCGGTGACTTTCCGGTCAGAAATGATAAAGTGCCGGTCGCATGGTCAAAATCGAACTGCTGGACCTGCTCGCCGCGGTCGCTTTCGATTCGGATGCTGACTGGGTTCAGTGCAACCGTGAGCTTCAGATTGCCCATGACAATCGGCTGCGTGGAGTCTTCTCTCACCGCCACCTTTTTTTGTCCCCATGACTTTTCTATGAGCGATCCGTCTGACGGTATAGATGCCGGTGAACCATCGAGCAAAGGGACGATGCTGAGTCGCAGCGTGTGGCTGCTGATGCCGGTGACCTGAATCTCGAGGTTCTGATGAGCCGAGGCATGATCGCCGGCTTTGATTGTTACTGCGGGAAGGGCAATTGCGGTCGACACCGCAGCCATCGCCTTCAAAACTTCTCGTCGGTTCCACTCAGTCATAATGTTCTCTTTGTCGCGAGATGAATGCAGCCGATTGTATCGAAACGTGAGAAATCGAGTAAACGCTTACCGTGACACGACGTATAATGCATTCCTCTTCGCAAAATCAACGCACAGCGTCCGTGAAGCGCCCCGCGAGGATGTCGAGGACTGAAATCTTGCTGACCTACAAACCACGAATTCTGCTTCCCGTTCTCCTGACCCTATCAATCGCGCACTGTGCGATCGCAAATGGGCAAGAACCTGCTCCCAAGAAACTCCCAACCCCGGGCCCGATGCTCAGTCAGAGCGTCGAGAATTTCGAGACGCCTGACTTCACGTTAAGCTTGGTGAAGTCTTCGCAGACTGTCGCCGCACTCAAACCTAAGGGCGCCGAGGAATTCGACTTCACTCCAGGAGATCTGCTGGTTGAGCGCTCACAGAACGGCTACTTCCACCTCGGCGACATCACACTTCGTCTCCGGACGAGTAGTGGAGCCAACTGGGCCAACTACTCGACTGCGACGGAACGCGCGCCGGTACTTCCGCAATCTGTTTCTGGCCTTGCACTCGCCAGCGCCGACCTCTCGCCAACTCTCCCGAAAGGTATCCCACTACAGATTGTTCGTACCTGGATCGTTGAGGACGGCACGCTTGTTTTGCGTTTCACCCTGAAGAACAAATCATCGAAGGCGGTCGAAATCGGGGCGTTGGGAATTCCGATGATCTTCAACAACGTCCTCAATGACCGCTCATTGGAACAGGCGCACGCGATTTGCTCTTTCTACGATCCCTATATCGGTGAGGACGCCGGCTATCTGCAAGTAACGCGCCTCAACGGCCACGGTCCGGCACTGCTCGTCGTGCCTGATGGTAAGACTCCGTTCGAGGCATACAACCCAATTCTCGATCGGAAGGGGCGGTTCGGCGCGGCACCGGTCTTCACCGATCCGACGCCTCGCGGAATAACATTCGAGGGATTCTACGAATGGATGGTGCATAGTCGAGCGTATGCTGAAAATGAATGGAAGAACGTACAGCAATGGAATCCGCCAACCAGCATCACTCTCAATCCCGGCGAGTCGAAGACGTACGGATTGAAATTTCTGAAGTCCGATTCAATCCGCCACATTGAACAGACGCTCGCGGACAACCACCGACCCGTAGCCGTAGGAATCCCGGGCTACGTCTTGCCGCAGGACATTGAAGGCCGCCTATTCATCAAATACAGCAGACCTGTTGCTTCGTTGAAGGTGGAACCCGCAGGAGCGATGGAGGTCCAGGAAGATACACCGACACCCGACGGACAAAAAGCTTACACGCTAAAAGGTAAGGCCTGGGGACGCTCCCGCCTTGCCATCACCTACGACGATGGAACAGTGCAGAGCATTCAGTACTTCGTCATTAAGCCCGCTGGGCAGGCCGTCGCCGACATGGGTCATTTCCTGACGACGCAACAGTGGTTCACTGATTCATCCGACCCGTTTCATCGCGCGCCGTCTGCGATCACTTACGATCGCGACACAAATCAGCAAGTCACACAGGACAGTCGCGTCTGGATCGCGGGGTTGAGTGACGAGGGCGGCGCAGGATCATGGTTGGCAGCGGTGATGAAGGAATTCGTTCAACCTGACCAGGCAGAACTCGACAAAATACAGCAGTTCGTCGACGGCGTTCTGTGGGGCACTCTGCAATCGAAAGACGGACCGCATCCCTATGGCGTGCGCAAGAGTCTCTTCTACTACCAACCCAACCAGATGCCGCCGAACTATTACAACGGCAGTTTCGATTGGAAAAGCTGGACCAGTTGGAACAAGCAAGCCTCGGAGGCGGTGGATCGCTCCTATGACTACCCGCACGTCGCGGCAGCAAACTGGGTGTTGTACCACCTGGCACGCAATCATCCAGGGTTGATCACGAATCACGCGTGGGATTGGTATCTTAATCACGCGTATGAAACTTCGATGGCAATGACGAACTACGCCAAGGATCTGTCCTTTTTCGGGCAGATGGAAGGCTCGATCTTTGTCGCGATTCTTGATGATCTCAAGCGCGAAGGCATGAAGGCGCAGGCAACGACGCTCGAGAATCGAATGCGCGAACGAGCAGACCGCTGGAAGCAGGAGGCCTATCCATTCGGCAGCGAAATGCCTTGGGACTCGACCGGACAAGAAGAGGTCTATGCGTGGACGAAATACTTCGGATATCAAGACAAAGCCAAGGTCACGCTCGATGCAATCCTCGGATACGATCCGACGATTCCGCACTGGGGCTACAACGGGAGCGCCCGGCGTTACTGGGATTTTATCTTCGCGGCTAAGGATCGGCGACTCGAGCGTCAACTGCATCACTATGGTTCCGGGCTTAACGCGATTCCCGTCCTTGCCGAATATCGCGAACATCCCGACGATTTCTATCTGCTGCGTGTCGGTTACGGAGGAACCATGGGAGCGCTCACCGACATTGACCAGGAAGGGTTCGCCGCGGCGGCGTTTCACTCTTTCCCAGACATGCTCCGGCCGGATCCACTAAGTGGCGACTATGGACCAAACTTTTTCGGGCATGCGTGGAATACGGCGACTTACATCGTGCACCACCCCGAATTCGGTTGGCTGGCATTTGGTGGAAACATGAAGGCCCAAGGGAACTCGGTCACGGTCACTCCGCTCGACTCGTTCCGGTCGCGCACTTATATAGCCCCGCTGGGGCTCTGGCTCACGCTCGATGCGGGTACTTTCGAGGGCCTGGAACTCGGCTCCGGCAGCGACACTGTGCGGGTAGCCTTCGCGGCAGCGACCCCGACTACTCCTGAAGCTCGACTGAGAATCGAGCAACCGGCCCACGTCGCAGGGGTAGGATCCTATCGTCCGGACGCATCCCTGAAAACGGAGCGCGATGCCTTCGTCGTGCCCTTGAAGAATGAGACGACCTGGATTGAACTCAAGACGGCGCACTAAGCATCGTCTACCTGTACTTTCCGAGGTTGCCGGGATAGCTCCGACTTAAGCGCTGGAATGATAAGATTCTTGCCGAGCAAGGACCTCAGATACCCGATGGATATTCGTGAGATCGCCCGGCGAGCCAAGGTGTCGACTGCGACCGTATCCAGATCCATTAATCACGTTCCAACCGTTGATCCCCAGCTGGCAAAGCGCGTCTGGAAGGTCGTCGACGAACTGGGCTACTATCCCAACACTCAGGCACGCGCCCTAGTCCTGGGACGTAGCCGGATTTTTGGCCTCATCGTTTCGGAAATCACGAATCCATTCTTCCCTGAGATCGTGCAAACGTTCGAGAATCTGGCTGTTGAAAATAATTACGAGATTCTGCTGACCTCGACCGTTCATGATCCGAAACGCATGGAGTCGTCCGTGCGGCGAATGATCGAGCGGCGGGTGGATGGTGTAGCGATTCTCACATTCGGCATGGAAGATTCGCTGATTGAACACCTGCGATTCCGCAAAGTTCCACTGGTTTTCGTCGACGTGGGGCCGGATGTACCCGGTATCGCCAACATTCGAATCAACTACCTGAACGGCATCCGGCAGGCCGTGCAGCACCTTGCCGCGCTGCGGCACACGCGCATCGCGTTTGTTGCAGGCCCCTCACACTTGAAGTCTGCCATCGCGCGACGCGAGGCCTTCAAGACGTCCATGACAGAAATAGGACTTTCTCCCGACCTCATCGTTGTCGGAACTCACAAGATGGAAGGCGGCATGGAAGCCTTGCTGGAGTTGACCCGCTCACAGGCACGGCCCACCGCGGTGATCTGTTCAAACGACATGACCGCGATTGGCATAATGCGGCAAGCTTTTGAGTTAAACATCCGTGTACCGGAAGACCTATCGGTCGTCGGATTCGACGATATTCACCTTGCTGAATTTACAATTCCGCCTCTCACGACGGTACAGATGTCGCAGCAACAACTGGCCACCATTGCGTTCAACGCCCTGCTGAACGAAGTACACCAGCCACGCTCTCAGGAGCATCACCGATTTGAACTCGTGACGAGCTTGATCCTTCGACGATCCACCGCGTTAGCGCCGACGGTCGCAAAAACAAGGCGCACGACGAACTCCTCAAGGAATGCGGTTCCTACGCGACGCTAGGGGCGCTCCTTTGTCAATTTCGAGCTCTGGGAACAGATCGTAGCGAGATTGCAATCTGATGGGCCTGAGAATAATGTAGTGATGCATTTCTAGTTTTGAGTAAACGATTTCTGATTTCTAAATGGAGTGGCTGATGGCGATAGTAGCCGGTGTTGATTTCGGAACATTGAGTGTGCGCGTATCTCTGGTCGATAGTGAGCGCGGGTTGCTCGAGTCTGCAGTCGCTGAGTACCCCCTTCATCGAAAACGCGAGGACCCGGAGTACGCCACCCAGTCACACGACGACCACATGCACGCGTTAGCCTCCGCGACTCGCGAGGTCCTGAAAAAAGCCCGTATTCACGGAGATCAAGTACAGGCGATCGCTCTCGACACGACGGGATCGTCTGTTATCCCCGTGGGGAAAGATCTTCAGCCTCTAGGTGAGTACTACCTTTGGTGCGATCATCGCGCCAAAGGCGAAGCTGCCGAAATCACCGAGGCTGCACACCGCGAACACCTGGACGCGATCCAGTGGTGCGGGGGTGTTTACTCCTCTGAATGGGGATTTTCAAAACTCCTGCACTGGCTCCGTCACAACCCTGACCTGCGGCCAAAATTCGTTTCTGCACTGGAACATTGCGACATGGTCGCAGCTACGCTGTGCGGCATCACCGATGCCACCCGCGTCAAGCGCAGCGTGTGCGCCATGGGCCACAAATGGTTGTGGAACGCACAACTCGGCGGGCTTCCACCCGAGGATTTTCTGATCAAAGTGGATCCGCTATTGAAGGGAATTCGGGAAGCACTTGACGGTGAATATGCAACTTCCGATCAACTCGCGGGAACGCTTGCGCCTCTGTGGGCTGAAAAGCTCGGCCTCAAAGCCGGCATTCCCATACCAGTGGGAGCATTCGATGCGCATTGGGACGCAATCGGAGCAGGTTGCCGCACCGATGACATGGTAAACGTGGTTGGAACCTCAACCTGCATTATTGGAATTACACCGTCCGCAAATCTCGTTCCCGGTGTGTGTGGTGTTGTTCAAGGCAGCGTGCACCCGCTGCGGACGGGGATCGAAGCCGGCCTGTCCGCCGTGGGTGACATCTTCAACGGAATCGCAACGCGGGCGGGCACCGACGTGGCGACACTCAGCGCAGGGCTTGAAAACTATCGAGCGGGGCAAACCGGCCTATTGCGTATGGCGTGGGATAACGGAGACCGTACGGTTCTCGTGAATCCCAACTTGCGTGGCATCACATTGGGATGGAACCTGCAGAGCACAGCACAGGATGAACTCTTCGCCGCGATTGAAGGCACGGCTTTCCATACGCGCGTCATCCTGGATCGGATGGCGAAACACGGCGTAGAGATAAGACGGGTCATAAACGCCGGAGGGATCCCGCAAAAGAACAATGTATTGAACCAGGTCTATGCCAATGTCCTCGGGCGTCCGGTCCTCGTCCCAAGTTCGAGTGTCGTCAGTCTCGGGTCGGCCATCTTTGCGTTCATGGCTGCAGGAATCTTTAAGACCATCGAGGAAGCACAGGACAAAATCTGTCCGACGAATCGGACATTTCTACCAACTGCTGCTGCCCGGCAAACCTATGAGACGATTTACCCTCTCTATAGCAAGCTGTATTTCAGCTTCGGACAGCGAAACGGCAACGAGCTTGGAGACGTTTTGCCAACGCTCATCGCAGTGAGCGAGTCTGTGGCCCGTACTTAGCGCATCGTTTCGAGCAGACTCCGGCAGCGATTCTGCCACACTACTACGTGAGCACTTCACTTGTTGAAAGGTCTAGTAGTCGAGTGCGGGCAGCGCACCAACTTCATCGATCGCGACGCGATTGTCGCTGGGTCGCAGGACAAGTGCCGCAAGGGACGTTGCAGCGACGGTACAGCCCAAAATCAGGAAGGCCACCGGTCCCGAAAGACCTTCCTGTTTAAACAACATCGCAGCTAACACCGCGCCAAAGTTTCCGCCGGCTCCCACGATACCAGACACCGACCCTACCGCCTTAGGCCGAATCAGCGGAACGACGGCGTAGGTCACTCCACATGCGATACATACGAGCAACCCGAAGACCAGGAAAGATGCGGTTGCCGGTCCAAGAATCGTGAAACGAGAAAACAGCGCCAACATCACGCCCTCAGCAAATATCGTGAGACCGAGTAGGCGGCAGCGACCTAGCAATCCCCACCGATTGCCCACCCAGTCCCCCGCCATGCCACCTAGAGCACGAGCAAACAGGTTCATCATGCCGATGAGGCTCGCCAGGAATCCCGCGAGCTTCAGCGTCAGGTGAAAGGAATCTTTAAAATACAACGCAGCAACGTTATCGATGGTGATCTCGACGCCGAAGCACGCACCGTACAAGAGGAACAGCAGCCAAACGCGATAGTCGCGGGCCGCTTCCCAGAAAGCTCCACCGCCAGTCCGAGCAACAAATGGTTCGCCGTTCGGTGTGTCATCGGTGAACCGGTTATAGGCGATACCAGCCAATACCATGAGCGCTCCGGGAATCACCATAGCCAATCGCCAGCTTAGAAACTTGTCAGTTCCAAGGCCGACGAACGCGCCGAACAGGATCGGCATGACCCACTGCGCGACTCCGCCACCAAGATTTCCCCACCCGGCAGTGATTGCGTTCGCGGTACCTACGACCGATCGCGAGAACATGACCGAGGTGTGATATTGCGTCACGACAAAAGAAGCGCCGACCAGGCCAATTGCTAGACGGAACAGCAGGAAGGAGTGATAGCTGTGGGAAAGACCGATTCCCATGACCGGCAGGGAGCCCAACACCAATAATCCCGAATAGGTGCGGCGAGGGCCGACGCGATCGCAGAGCCAACCTGTTAGTAATCGTGCAAGAATTGTGATTGTCACCGAAGCAATCACTGTATTGCCAATCTGTGCCTTGGTGAGCTTCAGGTCATCGCGCACGATCGCCATGAGCGGCGCGATTCCGAACCAGGCAACGAAGCTCAGGAAGAAAGCAATCCACGAGATATGGAAGGCCCGCATCGGAGCGGTCGAGAAGTCGAGCAGCCGGATGCGAGTTGCTCGACCGTCAGACTCCGCCGCCAAAGATATGCTGCGGGTAAGAGAGGGGTGTGCCACCGACGATTTCGAGTCCATAACCTTGTTCCTTGATTTAATAAACGAATGAGTAATCACGCCTCAGCCGGAGGTGGGCAGTCCCTCATGGAGGCAATTTCACTGGGTTCTATGCACATCGGCGGCAGTTCTTCACTCAGAGCCGACTCAGAGTCTTCCTTAGTGTCTCCTACGTCGAGAAGAATGACTCCATCTTCTACGCGCGTGCGGAATGTTTCGACGCAGCTCGATGCGCTCGGGCCATTCACTCCCTGTCCAGTTTCCAGACTCATCTTCCATGCGTGCAAAGGGCAGACCACGGTTGCGCCAGACACGATTCCATCTGCCAACGGTCCTCCCTTGTGCGGACAGCGGTTCTCGACAGCGAGGAAGCGGTTGCCGAGGTTGAAGATGGCGATGTCGCGATGGCCAAACCTGACGGCGCGGCCTTCGCGCAATGGTATGTCGCGGCAGAATGCGATACGGATCCAGGCGTTCGTTCTACTCATACGAATACCTCCTCCAAGGGCTGGATTTGGACGAACTGGGTTGGATTGCGAGGCGTGTCACGCTCGAGCCACGCATCGCTTGAGTGCTCTTTCGATTTACGCAGGCGTTCCAGCAGTTCTTGCTTTGTGGCTGCGGTTGCGTACACCGTTTCCTTGCGCACTTTCTCGATGCCGACTCTCTCGACAAAGTCATACGTGCGCTCAAGATAGTTCGCGCCCTCGCGGTAATACTGGAAGAAGAGTGCGGCCGCTTCCAGAGCTTCCTCGGTTGTCTCGACCGTTACCAGCAAATCGGCCTTTCGGACCTTCTTGCCAGCGGCTCCGCCAACAACTACTTGCCAACTGCCCTCCTGCCCCACGAGTCCAATGTCTTTCACCGTGGCTTCCGCGCAGTTGCGTGGGCATCCGACGGCTCCCATCTTCACTTTGTGTGGCGTAAACAGATTTTCCAGGCGGCGTTCCAGTTCGATGCCAGCGCTTGTGGAGTCCTGCACGCCGAAGCGGCAGAATTCCGTACCGACGCAGGTCTTCACCATGCGGACGCCCTTGGTGTAAGCCTGTCCGGAGGGCATTCCGAGATCTGCCCACATCTTTGGCAAGTCCGACTTCTTGACGCCGAGCAAATCGATCCGCTGGCTGCCGGTGATCTTCACCATCGGAACTCGGTACTTGTCGGCAACGTCCGCAATCTTCCGCAATTCATCGGGCGACGTCACGCCGCCGCGAATACGAGGCACGACCGAAAACGTTCCATCCTTCTGGATATTCGCGTGGACTCGATCATTAATGAAACGTGCCGACCGGTCTTCGTTGTGATCGCCGCACCAGAGCATGTCGAGCATGTAACTCAAAGCTGGCTTGCAGATCTCACAACCCATTCCATTTCCGTAAATCTCAAGCACCTCCTGCACCGACTTTAACTGCTGGCTGCGCAGGATGTCGCGCAGTTGATCTTCCGAGAAAGAGATGCACCTGCAGATCGTTTTCTTCACCTCTTCTTCGAACTCCGGAACGACGGCTTTCAGCAGCGATTGGCAGAGGCCGCTGCAGCTTCCGCATCCGGTCGAAGCCCGAGTACACTCCTTGAGCTGTGCGAGAGTGTTGACGCCTTTCTCGTGAATTGCCTGAATGATGGTTCCCTTGGTTACGCCCATGCATCCGCAGATGGTCTCGCTGTCGGCCATCTGTGCGACGTCGATACCGGCGTCTTCGACTGGCACTGGGAACAGTAACTGACGGCGCAGCGGCACTAGATCCTTGCCGCTCCGCAGCCAATCCATGTAACGGTGACTATCCGCCGTGTCCCCTACAAGAATCGCTCCGGCAAGCTTGCCGTTCTTCAGATTCAATTTCCGGTAGACTCCCAGCGCCGGATCTTCGTAGCGAATCACTTCCGATCCATCAAGCTTGTCGCCAATTTCGCCAGCGGAAAAAACATCGACGCCCATGATTTTCAACTTCGCGGCCAGAACACTTCCCTCATACCTCGGTCCTTTGTTCCCGGTAATGGTGGCCGCCAGAACTTTTCCTTGCTCAATGAGCGGAGCTACCAGTCCATAACAGATGCCATTGTGCTGTACGCACTCACCGACGGCAAAGATGTCGGGGTGCGAAGTTTCCATGTAGTCGTTGACGACGATGCCGCGCTTCACCTCGAGTCCCGCTTCGTGCCCCAGGCTAACGTTGGGTCGAATGCCGGCCGCAATAACGACGAGGTCAGCCGGAATACTTCCGCCGCCTTTAAACTGGACGCCCTCGACTTTGCCGTTGCCCAGGATTGCCGTCGTACTCAACCCAAGGAGCACCGTAATTCCCATCTGATTCATCTTGGCTGCGAGATAGCCGCCGCCAGTCGGGTCGAGTTGGCGCTCCATCAACCATTCCATCAAATGAACGACAGTCACTTCGCAACCGCGGACCTGAAGTCCGCGCGCCGCTTCCAGACCAAGCAGTCCGCCTCCGATCACGACGGCTTTCAACCCGGGCCGGCAACGTTCCAGCAGAGCGCGCGTGTCATCGAGATTCCGGAAAACGAAGACCCCGTCTTTTTTCACCTCCTCAATCGATGGAATGAGCGGGACGCTGCCCGTCGCCAATAGAAGCTTGTCAAACGGAGTGACGCTGCCGTCATCACCAGTAACGGTATGAGCCTGCGAATCCACGCCCACGATGCGGACACCGAGCCTCAAATCGATCTCGTTCTTCCGATACCAGTCGAGGCCGTTCAGAACGATTTCATCGTCCGCCTTTTCTCCCGCGAGCACCGACGAGAGCAGAATGCGGTTGTAGTTGACGTGAGTCTCATCGCCGAAGATCGTGACCTGGAACTTTGGGGAGTGGCGCAGGATCTGCTCTACGCACGCCACTCCTGCCATCCCATTCCCGACGACCACAAGTTTCTTCATTGGCTGACCTCCGCGGAAGGCTGTTTCGCTCCACGCAATCTCTTGCTGCGCGTTTCGTTCGGCGCACTGCTCAACTGAACGTACACGGAGCATTGCTTGTAGTTCGGCTCTCGTGAAATCGGATCGAACGCGCTTTGCGTGATCTGGTTGGCATTTGTCTCGGCAAAGTGAAATGGCATGAACACTTGGCCGGGGGCGACGATTTCGGTTACGCGTAGCTCAACGTTACGGACTCGTCCGCGGCGCGAAATGACGTCCACGCGGTCGTGGGGTTTAAGGTGTAGTGCGTTCGCATCACGCGTATTCATTTCAAGCCAAGCGTTGGGCGACATGTGTTCGAGGATCGGCACCTGTTCAGTCTTAGTGCGCGTGTGCCAGTGCTCCACCGTCCGACCGGTGTTCAACACAAATGGAAACTGCTCACTCGGCTGTTCGGGAAAGGGCATCCAATCGATGCAGAAGAGCCTCGCCTTGCCATCATCCGTGGCGAACCTTCCGTCACTGTAGAGTCGGCTGGTACTCACCTCGCTCGTTCCCTCAGCAAAGGGCCATTGAATGCCGTTGTTCTGTTCAATCAACTCGTAGCTAAGGCCGGAGTAATCGCACAGACGCCCCTTGGACACTCGCTTCCATTCGTTGAAGGCATCTTCAGGCTGGCCCCAACCAGAAAATAGTTCTTCGTAACAGCCGAGCTTCTCAGCCAACTTGAGAAAGATCTCGAAATCCGCCTTCGCTTCGCCCGGAGGAGCCACTGCGCTATTCACCTTGCTCACTCGCCGCTCTGAGTTGGTATAGGTTCCTTCTTTTTCTCCCCAGATCGCGGCCGGAAGCACCAGATGAGCTAGTTCCGAGGTGGGTGTTGGATGAAATCCATCCTGCACAACCAGGTAATCGAGGGACTCCAGCCCTTGCTTCAGCACATCAAGATTGGGAAAAGAAACGATGGGGTTTGTGGCGATGATCCAGAGCGCCCGGATCTTTTTGCTGACCGCAGCCTCAACGATGTCGGGATAGGCCAGGCCACGCGAGTTCGGAATCCGGTCGGCCGCGATTCCCCAGATAGCCGCCAGTTCTTCGCGATCGCCAGCGCTTTCGAACTTCCGATAGCCTGGCAAGCTCGAGGTAAATCCGGCCTCGCGCGTGCCCATCGCGTTGCATTGCCCCGTGATCGAAAACGGCGAAGCTCCGGCGCGACCGATGTTTCCCGTGATCAGCGCGAGATTGTTGATTGCGTTAACCGTTTCCGCGCCTTGAGTGCTGTGGTTCACACCCATCGTCCATCCGATGAAAGCGGCCCGGGCATTCCCGTAGAGATAGGCAGTCTTGAGAATCAGATCTTCAGTAAGGCCGGTGATTTGCGAAACGTACGCCGGCGTGTATTTCTCGACGAACCGGGCCAACTCCGCGAATCCGGTGGTGTGTCGCGCGATGAATTCACAATCGATTTGACCGGTCTGAATCAGTACGTGGATGATTCCATTCAACAGTGCGATGTCTGACCGCGGCTTCAGCGGCAAGAACAGATCGGCCATCATCGCGGTCTTCGTTACGCGTGGGTCGGCCACGATCAGTGTCTTCTTCGAGTTCAATTCGAGGTGCTGGCAAAGAATCGGATGGTTATCGCCAATGTTGGCGCCAATCAGAAAGATCACATCGGCTTTCTGCAAATCTTCATAGGCGCCCGGCGGACCGTCGCTGCCAAACGATCGCTTGTAGCCGGAAACCGCACTGGCCATGCACAGCGTCGTGTTCCCGTCATAGTTCTTTGTTCCGAACCCAAGTTGGACGAGTTTGCCTAACGTATAAAACTCTTCAGTGACCAACTGGCCCGTGCTGATCACTCCCAAAGCGTCGCAGCCATATCGTTCCTGGGTGGCACGGAACTTCGTCACCATCGTGTCGAGTGCCTCGTCCCAACTGACCGGCACGAGTTTGCCGTTCTTCCGCAAGAGAGGGCGCTTGGCTCGGTTTGGCGCTTCCAGTGTGTAGTGCTCCGAGAGTCCCTTCGGACAAAGTTTGCCGAGATTGACGGGATGATCGGGATTCCCGCGCACGCTAATGGCCCGGCCGTCCTTCACGCCGACGAACATTCCGCAGCCTACCGAGCAATACCCGCAAGTTGTGGCGACCCAGCGATCGGGAATCTTCTGGGACGAAGTGTGACCATGTTCCGGATCGGACCCATACGAGTACTTCTCCGCTAGAATGTCGAGTCCAAGCTTGCGGCGAAGGTTCATGCAGCGTGCCCCTTGGCAGCGAGATAAGGAGCTGCGATGTTCTTGGGCACGACGCTGACGTAAAACAGGTAACGCCCGAGGATCTCTCCTGCCAAGGCGAGCGGAAACGCCACAAGCCGTCCATAAGGCGAACCGGCTAGCGGGATCGCGATGCCGCCAACGACCAGGAGCACGACTCGGATCAGCAGCGTTCGCGACAAAACAGTCGACAACAGACGCGCCGATGCTTGCAGTTCGAACTGATCAGACGCGATCAAGCGGAGGAATCGCACCGCCTGGTTCACCAGCTGCGCCGAGGCGGCTCCGACGGCAGTCCACAACAACATATGTCCGGGAACCGTGCCGATCCAGGCGGCAAAAAGAGGACCGAGAACCGCCCCCGTTAAAGAGAAATCCGCAATCGTGAACTTGGTGTTCCAAGAAGGACGCGCTGGAACGAGATAGATGAAAGCGCTAGCTGTAATGCCTGCAAGTCCAGCGATCGCAGTTAGGCCTCCCAGCAGGGCGCTGAATGGTAGTCTCGCCCATAGTCCTGCAGCGTAGATCGCAGCCATGCCGGAGAACACACCAAACAACAGAACCTCCCGGCTCAACCAAGAACGCTTCCACATCTTCAGTGCTCGGTAGGCGTAGACCGGACGGCCAAGGTGCAACGTCGACGACGCCAGGGCCACCGCTCCGATCGCAAGCGATCCTAGTGCTGCAACATGCAGGCGTGTTGACGCACCAAGCAACTGCAAGAGCCAAATCGCAATGAATGCCCCCACCGACAGTTGGGTCAGAACCGTCATCACTACAAGCGGCCAGTGCGGAGCCTCCGGCCGTACACGCCACGTATCCGCCTTCTTCATCTCGGGCGGAAGTCTGGAGGGGAGCGTGATCCGGGTTGTGGAAATGCTATCGTCGGCCGAGGGCAGCCCTGGCGCGTTAGCTGTGCTCGTGTACTCCCGCCTCCATTCGGCAATATTGACGATTTCAATCTTGATTGCACCCTCTGGACAAGCGTTCACACACGCGGGTTCGCGACCGTCCGTGAGGCGCCCGTAGCACATGTCGCACTTGCCGACGACGCCCCGCTCAGCGTTGTACTGGGGAACGCCGTATGAGCAGTTCCAGGTGCAGTACTGGCATCCGATACAGGCATCGGCGCTATGCTGCACAATGCCCGTAACCGAATCTTTCTTATAAGCTTCGACAGGGCAGCCAATCAGGCACGACGGCTGCAGGCAGTGATTGCATCCCATCGACAGGTAGAAGCGCTGGGTTTCGGGATACCACCCACCTTCAATCTCCCCTACCCTGCGCCAGTTAATCTCGGCTGGATTTCCGTTTTGCTCGTTGCACGCGACCACACAGCATTTGCAGCCGATGCACTGCTCCATGTCGAAGTGAAAGCGATACTGCTCGTCCGGCCCAGGAGCACGCTGTGGAATTCGTGGCGCGATCGGCGGCGGCTCGATTTCGTACAAACGCGCTTCTGACGCGGACGTCCACGGCCGGCTCAAAACGAACCGGATGCCATCCTTCTCTGCCTGCTCGACTAAAGGTAGAAACATCGCTTCCCCAGTTAATCGTTCGAACCAAGGCGGATACAGCGTTGTATCCGTGGATGAACGATCCGAAACATTGCGCTTCGACCTCAGCCTGGAGGCGATGCTTAATGAGTGAATCCTGAGACCTATGAGGTGCTCGACATTGTGGTCACTTTAGCGAACCTGATCGCGTGCGGGAAATCAAAAAAATCTATCGGCGCGATTATCTGAACAGCTTTAGAAAACACCCCAAATCTACTGCCTGGCGCGATTTTCGCCTCACCATGCGGTGGAATTTCCCATAGAACCTATCGTTTCTTTGCATTTGTGCTTTGCCCGTACTGCGGGCTAACTAGAGGTAACACTCTGTATGAGGAGGGCTGTGGCAAAGCCGCCGTCGCGCCTGTCAGAGGAGAATATTCCTCTGTTCCCGATGTTCGTGAAGCTGGCCAAGCGCCGCTGCCTAGTAGTTGGAGCCGGCAAGACAGCAGAAGAGAAGATACCGACGTTGCTGCGATGCGGCGCAGTCGTCATGGTTGTTGCCCCGGTCGCGACTCGAACGATCCAGGCGTGGGCGCACGAGAAGAAGATCCTTTGGGAGCGACGCTGCTTCGATACTCACGATCTTGACGGGATATTCCTAACGGTCGTTGCCACTCCCCTGAAGGCACTGAATAAGTTGGTGTCGGACGAAGCTCGCCAGCGTCGCATCTTGTGTAATGTCGTTCGCGACCGCCCACTGTGTGATTTCTACTACCCGGCGGTGGTGCGGCGTGGTCCGCTTCAGATCGCCATCTCGACTGCTGGTCATAGTGGCGCCCTCGCGCAACGCCTTCGCCAACAGTTGGAACAGCAGTTTGGTCCGGAGTGGGAGAGTTGGCTCCGATGGCTCGGCGAGGCCCGGTCCTCTCTATACGACGATCCTCTCTCCCCGAAGCGTCGTCGCACAATGCTCCACCGTTTAGCCGGCCAGAAAAAGCAGGCTGAGTTTTTCGATCGTTGGGGTAATCGCTCAACCCTGGACTAGCGACACATCCACCCTGCCGCGTCCTTAGGTTGCTAGGCCTTTGGGCTAATCGTGCAGCAGGGGAGGTTGAGCCGCGACTTGCGTCGCGAAATACTACACGAGCATTGTTCGTTAGGTAGGGCGAGCCTTCGGCAGGCTCAATGCAACGTCTGGAGGAGAAAGGACAGGGGAAGCGGATGCCCGCTTCAGGACGGAACGTTAGACGGATCTCTAGCTCGTCCGGGAGAAGGGCACGTCAGGCGACACTACGCCCTGCGGCGTCGGACCACGATGCAACTTCTTTGATATCTCGCTCCGCGTCAGGCAGGTAGGAGTACTCAGGAAGGATCTCTTTGATCTTACTTCGGACATGGTCGGGCTTGTGCACACTTAAAGTAGCTTCGAGTTCTTCGAGTTGTTGCAACAGCGTATCCCAGTTCTGCAGCGGGCCGCGCACTCGCTTGATCTTCGGGAAGGATGTTTCATCAACTTCTTCGTTTTCGTAGAAAAGTTCCTCAAATAACTTCTCTCCCGGCCGCAAGCCAGTGAATTGAATAGCGACCTGCTTCTGGCTTCTCCCGGAAAGTCTGACAAGTGTTCTCACCAAATCCAGGATCAACACCGGTTGCCCCATGTCCAGTACGAAGGTGTCTCCTTTGTCCCCAATTACCGACGCCTGCAACACAAGGGAGACAGCCTCACTAATCGTCATGAAGAAACGTTTGATCTCAGGATGCGTGACCGTCAACGGCTCGTTGTTTCGCAGTTGCTCCCGAAGCACCGGAATCACACTTCCGTTCGATCCTAGGACATTGCCGAATCTCACCGACAAACAGCGCATTCCATTCGTTGGCCGATGAGCAATGATGAGTTCGCCGATACGCTTGGTTGCCCCCATCACATTGGTGGGATTTACCGCTTTGTCGGACGACACGAGAACAAAGGCATGACACTCCTTTTCACTCGCCATCTCGATTAGATTCATCAGCCCAAAAACATTGTTCTGCACCGCGGCACCGGCATTGTCTTCCATGAGAGGAACGTGCTTGTAGGCAGCAGCGTGGAAGATAATGTCTGGCTTGTCCCGCTCGAGGATGCGCGCCATGTCCCTGAGAGAACCCGCATCTGCTACGTAAGAGCGCAGCATTGAATGGGTGGTTCGTTGCGATAGCTGCCGCTCGAGGTAGAACATCCCAGTCTCGCTCTGGTCGACGCAAACCAGCACGCTGGGCGCGTGCTCAAGAATCTGACGGCAGAGTTCGGAGCCGATCGAGCCAGCCGCCCCGGTCACCAACACAGAACGGCCTTGAATTGCGCCCTTGACTGACTCCAGATCAATCACGACCGGATCCCTGCCAAGCAGGTCATCTACATCGACATCGCGAAAATCGCTGAGGCTCACTCTCTCCGCGATGACGTCTCGCAGAGCCGGAACCGTGCGGAACCTCACTCCCGCTTGTTCGCATACGTCGACGAAGCGTTGCATCTGTTTGGAGGACGCCGACGGTACCGCGATCAAGACTTCATCAATTGGGTACGTTCTCACCAGTTCAGGTAGTTGGTCGACGGTGCCGAGAACTGGTAGTTCCTCGACCTTTAGTCCGACCTTGGAGCGATCGTCGTCTACATATCCAAGGGGAGCATATTCGCTGCCTGGACGACCAATCTCTCGCACCACTGTTTGTGCCCCGACTCCTGCGCCCACAAGGAGCACCTTCTTATTCGCGGTCAGGTCTTGGCGGACCGACTCCGCTAAAACGCGCGACCAGATTCGCACACCGAGCAGCATTCCAGCAGTCAGCAGCGGTTCCAGAACGTAGACGGCGCGCGGAAATGCCGTCATTCGGAGGAGGTAACGAGTAACCACAAAGAAAACCACTGAACCGGACAGTACGCACTTGGCAACGTCAGCGGCGTCGCTGAGTCCGGTGTAGCGCCACCAGCCATGCAGCAGGCCAAATCGGGCGATCGCTGCCATTCGAACGGCAACGAGAATACATGCCGCGGTCAAAAGAGTTGACCGCTCGGGCAGCGTAAAGTCAAACCTCAAGAACCAGGCCACGATAAACGAGGTGAAGATCATTACGGCCTGAAACACACCAACAAACCAAGAGTTATTGCGTAAGAGTGCGCGTGCGAGACTGATGATTTTCATTCGACAGGGTGTCGCTCAGGTGAAAAGGTTGAGTGCTGAAGGGGATGGTTATTTGAATAGGCTGAGCAGGGTTTTGAACAGGAGCCCTACGTCTGAGAAAAACGTGCGCCGACGCTGGTAGTCGAGCGATAGTTCGAGCTTGGCCGGAAGGATTTCTTCGACATACTGGTTCTCAACTCGTCCAGCAGAGAGGATTTGTTCTTCGTGCCGGTATGCCAGGCTCGCCGGATCCGTGATGCCGGGGCGATCTTCTAAGAGCTCGGCGTACTGTTGTCGGAACATCTGCACGTACTTGTCTACCTCAGGACGTGCACCGACCAGCTGCATGTCACCCCTGAGGACGTTCAGAAGTTGCGGAAGTTCGTCAACCTTCGATCGCCTCAACAGGCGCCCAACTCGTGTCAATCGAGAATCACCCGAGCTTGTTAGCAGCCCGTGGCGATCGGCGCCAGCCACCATACTGCGGAACTTATGGAGCCGAAACGTTTTGAAAGCTCGACCCACGCGATCCTGGGTGTAAAGGACCGGGCCACGGTCGTCGAACTTGACAGCAATCGCGACGACAACAAAAAGCGGCGATAGGACGACCAGCCCAACGGCTGCGCAAATAAAATCGAAGGCACGAGTAATCTGATTCGTTCGAGCCGCAGGCCTGCATTCGGCGAGCTCCGAACCTTTAGACGCTGACGACATCAGCGGACCTCACCGAAGGCGGCATCATCTTGTGGGCATCCAGAATCTCAGTCACAGCTTCGACAACGTCCTCCACATCCTGTTGGCTCATGCGGGGCGAAAGAGGCAGAGATACCATCCGCTGAAATGCATGGAAAGCATTGGGGAACTGTTCCGGCTTGAATCCGTATTTTTCGCGATAGTACTGGAGCAAATGCACTGGGATGAAATGCACAGAACACCCAATGTTCCGATCTCTCATTTCATTGATGAATTGATCTCGAGAAATTTGCGTGCGGTCGAGGTTCAGGCGTATGACGTACAGGTGCCACGCATGTTGCGTGTCCGCGCGTTCCACCGGCAGCTCCAGATCTTCCCGTGATTCAAACGCTGAGTTGTATCGTTGGACGATCGCACAACGTTTCGCGTGTGACTCGTTCAGCTTCCTAAGTTGCTGCAGGCCTAGCGCAGCCTGAATGTCGGTCATGTTGTACTTGTATCCAGGACAGATGACGTCGTAAGCCCACGCCCCATTGGCGCCGTAACGCTTCCAGGCATCGCGACTCATTCCGTGCAGGCTCCACTGCCTGGCTCGATCGAGTAAGCTCTTGCTGCCAGTGAGCATGCCTCCCTCGGCGGTAGTCAAATTCTTGGTGGCGTAGAAGGAAAAGCACGTCATTACAGGCACACTATCTGTCGCCGACAGCGATCCGATGGGCCGGCCCTTATAGTATGCAGGGAGCGAGTGTGCAGCATCTTCGATTACGGCCAAATGATACTCAGCCGCGATTTTCAACAGGGCGTCGCGCTCGCAAGGGTGGCCGTAGAGATGAACCGGCATGATTGCCTTCACTCGACCTTCGGCTCTCTCGATCTGGCGGCGCACGCCCTCGGGATCGAGGTTCAGCGTGTCTGGCTCGACATCCGACAAGATCGGTGTCGCCCCTACGTGCTCGATTACGTGTACTGCCGAGCAGAATGTGAGCGGTGACGTAATCACGGCGTCTCCCGGCCCAATCCCCAGAGCCAGCAGGGCCAGATGCAACGCCGCAGTGCCGGAGTTCAGGGCGAGTGCGTCCGGAGCATGCACGAACTTCGCGAACTCCTCCTCGAAGCGCTTCACCTTCGGCCCGGTTGTGATCCAGTCAGAACGCAGTGTGTCGATGACTTCGTTGATTTCGTCTTCCCCAATCAACGGGGGAGAGAACGGCAAGAATCGGTCACGCACGGGTATGTAGCCTCATGGGCGCATCAAATATCGACGTCACGGCTTCGTAAGCAAACAGAGATAATGCGTACACAGGGGACGGATCTTCGAAAGCAGGAAATAGACCGTCGGGCCGAGCTTGCCGACAGCGCGGCCGAGCGGCGGCGCTAGCGTAATTCTGCGGCTCGCCATCGAGAAATCTGGAAAGAGTTGACGAACCTCGGAAAGTCGAATTCCTCGAACATCCGGATTTGCCGGATTGTTGAACCCAAAGTCATACCAAAGAAGGTGGCCGCCGGGTGCGAGAACACGATTAATCTCGCGCGCAATCTCGAACCTCATCCGCTGGTCAAGCACCGAAGTAAAGAGCATGAATTGAGAAACAAAATCGAAGCTGCCGTCGGAATATTGCAGATCTGAAGCACTCCCGCAGTGAATCTGCATACCGGGTGAAGCCGCGCGAGCCTCCTCAACAAACGGAGCGTAAAGATCAACCCCGCACATTCGGGACGGCTCACCGCCGTACTCAACATATTGGCGTAACGTAAGCCCTTTTCCACAGCCGACATCAAGTATCCGCATACCGGCGAACGATGTTAAGCCCTGCGCGCTCAACAACGCGGCCATTGTCGCTTCCCTTTCATGGAGGCTGAACAAATGCCCGGGGTTGAGCCGGGAGTAGCGCTGCGCAGGAATCGACTGGAGCCTGTGCTTATACGTCTCTCGCAGGCGGCGCAGTTCGCCGTCATCTCTATTCAGCGAAGTATCTGGGATGGTAGTGGACATTGGTTACCAGGATTGATGGCGCGTCATGCCTGTCAGTCGGAACCAGGCTGCCCAATGGGTTCGTGAGTCGGGTGTCGGTGTGTGCGGGAAAACGGTGATGCGGCATTTTGAAAAGCGAGTGAGACGTGGATGCCGCAAGTGCATCCTGGGCACTCTCTGCGAACCATCCCAAGACACGCTTGACGATAGCGCTCGGAGCTCACGAGTTCCCCAACATCTTCCTTCAACACATTTCCAAGAGGATTCAGCACGTAGCAACCAGCCAGCACATCACCATTGGAAACAACGAACAATTCGATGAAACCGAGAACGCACGGCGGTTCATCGAGAGGCTCGCGGCTGAAATAATTAAAGATGTAGTCGAGTTCGTACGCCGGTCGCTTAAGTTTGTCGCGCAGAAATGCGACGATCTTCGCCGTCTCGTTATTGTTTGGCCAAAGATCGGAAGTTGATGTGTGCCGAAGGAAATATGACCGGTCATCCAGGATGTTGAACGAAAAACCCGCGCCTGCCTGTTTCGCTGCTTCGGCCAGAGCCTCCAGCTCGGCGGCCGAGCGGCCATTGAGTGTGGCGACGACCTGGACTTGCTTCCCCTTGAGTAGCCGTATGCCCTCCATTGCGAGTTTGTAATAGCCCCTGATTCCGCGGATCTGGTCGTTGGAGGCTTCGGTGCCGTCGATCGAGACCGCAACCTTCGAGATAGGAGAGTCATTAATCTCTTTGCTCAGCTTCTTCAGCAACAGCCCATTCGTCTGCAGAGTGACACGCTTAAACTTCGCCATGTCCGCCTTTTGCATGATCTGAAACAGATCACGGCGGAGCAGCGGCTCTCCACCCGTGAAGCGAAGATAGCGAATACCGAAGTCTCCGAGTCGATTAATGACGTCGACAGCCTGGGCGGTATCAAGTCCATCTTGCCACCTGGTTTGCCAGTAGTTGCAAGTGATGCACTTGGCCTGGCAGTTCTCTGTCAGTTTGATGCTCGCCGAAATCGGCTTCACGCGCCGAGGCAGCAAGGCATGGGAGAATTGACTGCCCAGCCAGACACGCGTCAAATACGGCAAATGAGTCCAAGGGATCGACATACTTTCCTAATGTGCCCTGTTGATTGAGTCAGTAGGCAATGATCTTCTGATTTCTGAGCACCTTCAGCATACCCAGCAGAAACCCAACGTTGGCCAAACAGAACGAAAAGGCATAGCCAAACACCCCGGCAGGACGCTGCTTTCTCGCCAGTGCCCATCCGATCAATGCAGAGAAATAGAAGACAGCCTGCAAGAACCAAAGAGTCCGGAGTTGTCCCTGCAAAGCGAGCAGTGAGTTGCATACAAAGATGAAGGCAAGGAAAAACGGCGTCAACCACCTTAGAAGCTTGTGCGACACCAGCCCGATCGATGTCAGCGGAAATCGCAGCGGATTCAAGACCGCCGGCCGCGCCAGGGTGCCGCTCCAGTTTCGCGCGGTCATACGAACGCGAGCGCGCAATTCTCCTTCGATGCTGTGCGGCATGGCGTCAAATACGGTTGCATCTCGCTCCTGGACGACTCGGTAGCCTTGTGCGCGAACGTCGAGCGGCATGATGCAGTCATCTCCATAACAGGGCGGAAGCGGACGGAAAAGTTCTCGCCGCACCAGCAAAGCCTGACCGCTTCCCGTGGCAAGAATGCCGAGATCGGATTCGGCCGAGCGCAGAAAGAGCTCATACCGCCAGTAGAACCCTTGCCCTTTTTCGATCGCATCTTCCGGATGTCCGAACAGCACTGTGGCAGTCGCCAGGCCCACCTTTGGGTCTGTCATCTTGTCAACCATGGCACGCAGAGCCCCGGGAGGCATGGCCGTGTTGGCATCGGTGAAAAAGAGGAGGTCGCCATGCGCCTTGTCGGCAGCGAGGTTCTGGACGCCGCTCTTTCCGACGCGGCTCGTGCTCGGCAACCACTGAATCCGCGCATCGCGTGCCGTGAAGCGGCGCACGATCTCTTCGGTCTTATCGGTTGAATTGTCGGAGGCCACGATGATTTCCATCCGGTCGTGCGGATACAACAGTTCCAGGCAATCTCCCAGCTTCGTGGCAATCTTCTGCTCTTCGTTGTGCACTGGCACAATGATCGAAACGAACGGAGTGCCTGCGGAATCGGCCACGGCAGTTCGCTTTCGCGGCAGGATCGATCCTAACAAGAAGGTCAACACTGGGTAAGCCACCCAGGAATACACGACAACCGCAATGGCTGCCACGAACAACCAGTACACTACGATCATCGAGCTCTCTCCTGCACGGCGGATGACATCTTGTGGGCGGTTGCTTCTTGTCCCAGTGTTCTTTCTAGACCTCGCCGACCGAGCTCAGGATAGGAATTCTTGTATCGAAACCATATATAGCCGAAGCCGTTCTTCTGGTGCAGATAGGAAGCGCGGCTGAGCTTCCGTCCAAGAGTTTGCCCTTCCTCGTGTCGTACACGAAGCTCCGGATCGTGGATGACCGGCAAGCCCATCTGGCGGCACATCTCGGCGACACTGAACTCTTCGTAGTAGAGGAACGCCCCATCATCGATGAACCCGCCGGCTTCGAAGAACCTTCGACTGAAGATCAGGAACGAGCCGTGCGGAGCATAAATCGGACGGCATACGCTCTTCTCCGGAGATGGCGTCCGATCGGAGAAGCGGAAGCGCACTTTGCGCACGTGTGGGGACAGCCATTGCTTGAACCACATTGTGTAGTAGTTCGAGATCCAAATGCGATAACGGAGCATACGCAGCCTGCCGGGACGCTGCCGAACACTTGGGTTCGCATCATGCTCGGTCAAAGCCGAGATGATCGTGGGTGCGACCATTCCAACAGACTCAGCGTCTTTCTGAAAGAGCCGCGTCAGAAAACGAACATCTGGGAAGAGGATGTCATCATTACTGACAATGATCCAATCGGGCATCGCATGGCTCAGAAGGTAATGTTTCAGGCCGAGCTTGGCAGCGCCGAAATAGCCAAGATTCTCACGGGCTTCGACGAGTTCGACATTGGGGTACTCGGAAATGGCGAGCTGCAGTTGCGATATGACTCCGCTCCCGGAGTTGTTGTCAGCGACTACAACATCAACGTCCGAGAATTGCTCGAGGGTGGCCGCGCTCTTCAGGCACTGAAGAGTGCATTCGGCCTTCCGGGTGTTGACGACGACGATGAGGGCCCGCGTGTCGTCCTTCATCCGAGCGATGCCTCAGATTTCGGGGCGGGTGGAAGGCGCAAAAACAGAGGAAAAGACTTCGGCCTGGTCAGCACCATCCAGCCGACCACCCATGCCAGTGTTGCACCGTTGAAGCTAAACAACGAAATTAACGGGCTATACAAGGTCGAGGCAAAAAACATTGACAGCCAGAAGATCGCTCGACGGCTATTGTGCGAAATCGACCCATACATGAAACCGGCGAGTCCTCCGAGCAACATCGCCACTAGAACTGCTCCGTAGCCTGTGAAGTCCTCGATGAATCCGCGGAAGATTGTGTAGATGTTGGTCGACTCAGTTCCTAAGATGTTGGACTTTTCTAAATAGGTTCCGACAGTCCTCGTCTTCAGGTGCAGTAAGTCAAATTCGCCCGCAAACGTTCTGGCTCCCCACTGTGGATCAATAGCATCAAAATGGGCGTACCAATCCGCGAAGGCCGCCGGGGGAGCAAAAACGTAGTTGGCAAGTTTCTGCTGGCGGAGGTCGAACGTGAAGGTTTGGGACCAAGAACTATCCCTGATAGTGTCAACGGCACCGAACATTGCAATCATGAGACCTGCCCCAGCAAGCAGCAGACTGACGCGCTTGACGGTGAACAAAGGCACTTGACCGTGATTTCTAACTAAAAGGCTCGCAACATACCCACCAATCCAACATGTCAAACCAAGAAGAAGTGCGGATCTCGCTCCCGTAAATGCACCATACGCGGCGGCAGGAAGAAGCGTTAGGATCGCGATTGCGCGGTCCGCTCGGTTTCGGCTGCAGGCAAACAGGATCCCTCCAAGCAGTGCAGCAGGGTGAAACCAGGTAATTAGGATGCGTACTGCCCAGGGTTCGAACGTGTCTTCATTCCTTAGCAACGTCCACTTAGCTCCGACCTCCAGCACACCGAGCGGAGTGAATGGCAGGCCAAACTCGTTCAAGCTTTCAAACAGAAAATACACACACCCGACAAAGGCAAGCGCAGCACATATCAACCCCCATTTCCGACAAGGAACGATCAACGACTCCAGTTCGATCGTTCGATCCAAGCCTGCAGTTGAATCGCGCTGGGGACGAATCTCATGCGCAATCAGAGCGCCCAACTGGATCGCTACGATGAGGACAACCAGCATCCACATGCCTCGTCCAGGAACGGGGTAGTCCGCGACCAGCAGCGAGGCCCCAGTGAAAAACGTCCACACCAGGCCGACAAAGGCCGCTGGCGCAAACCAACTGCCGCAGCGTAGGCGGGCAGCAGCAGTGACAACTGCAAGCACTGCGTAGGCCAGCCACGGAGAACCGAGAAAATCGATCACAGTACCTCAAAGGCTTCGGCCGCCGCTGAAGGCCCGCGGAAAATGCTGAATCTTGTCATGACCAGCGTCAGTGCAATGTAGCAAGACGCTGAAAGCACCAAAACGTCAGCGGCCGCCGAGTAGCCAAACCTCGGGATAAACAGGAAGCACGCAGCCACGTTTACGACCACCACAGCAGCCATGGAGGCGAGCATCGCCCGAGTCTTCTTCGCAATTTCCATCGGCTTGTGGAGTAGCAGGGCGAGCTGCCACAGAAATCCTCCGACGATAAGAATGGGCAGCATCCGCGCCGCGGCGGGGCTGTCGAAGCCCAAGATCAGTCTGCAGATTGGACGCGAAAATAGGTACACACCCCCCAGCACAAAAACAAAGATGCCGAGTTGCGAGATAACGGAATAACGAATGATCTTGTACGACTCAGAAAACTTGCCTTCATTCCAAGAGCGCATGATCCTGGGATGGGCCGCCTGAGTGAGGGGAAAGACGAGGAACGAAAACGATCGGACCGCGACCTCGTACAGAGAGGCGTAAACCCCGGCGTTAGCGTAACCAGCGAATCGATGGATCACCCATCGATCGATGACTGGGAACAGTTGCGAGAGCAATAACCAAAACGCAAGGGCCCATCCGAAATGCCAGAGTTGGCGAATCGTGTCGTCCGGAGAGGAGGCCGCCCTGTGATCGTCTCTGAGAAGATAAGGAATTTCCTCATTTGCCTCTTTCCGAGGTCTTACTGAGGGAAAGAGAACGATCGTGTAAGCGATGGCCTGCCCGAGAATGACCAGTTCAAAGCGTTTCCATCCACTCAACTCCACTATCGCAACGGGAAGCACCAAGCCCCCGACCGACCGCACGATCTCTCGCCACAGCACCGAGGTTGGCTGCAGGTTTGCCTGGAATTTTGCGAGCGAGACGGTATAGGCCAGGAGCGAGGAACAGAATGCGAGCGAGATGAGCACTGTTCCAAACGAATACCGCATGCCTACCAGAAGCGCTCCCAGCGCAGCGGATGTCAAGAGAACCGACATGACGGTTCCTCTTCTTACTGCCCGATCAAACACGTTCTTTCGTTGGCGCCCGTCCGTTGCCAGAGGATGGAAGCGCAGGATTCCCTGCGCGATCCATCCCGAACTCGCCCCCGCGACCGCCATCAGGAGCGGAACAATCACGGCGAACCGCCCGTATTGCTCCATTCCGATCATCCGGATGAAAACCGGGACTGAAATGAGCCCCATGAATCCGGGCACAACCTTGCTCGCGAAATAGCCGATAGAGTCCCAGACCAACGCTGACGGAAAGGCAGTTTTGCGCCGGCCCGCAACCGACACTTCTCGCGGTGCATCCGCTTCAATTTGGGTAGCGCCGAGTGTATTCCCCATTCGATCTGTGAAGTATTCGTGGGAGTGACGGTCCGCCCTTTGAACTTCCTAGTCTGCTGCCACCGCGGCCGGGGCAGCTTTCGCGCGACGGTCGTTACGACTGTTGCGCCAGTTCACTCGCGGGAGGAGCAGCGCTGGGTCGACCCGGTCTCGATGCTGCATGGCGATATTCACCAGCGAGTCCAGGAGCGACTCGGAAAGCAGGTGTGGCTTCAACCCGAGTTCCGTCAGCTTTGTGTGCTTGGCGTTGTAGTAGTGCTCCTCGGCTTCGACCCGGGGATCAGGCAGGTGATCCACGACAACCTTCAGGCCGAGTCTTTGGCCGGCAACTTGCACCAACTCCGCCAGTTCGAGAACCGAGAACTGCTCGGTGAATTGATTGAATACCCGGAATTCTCCTCGAGCCGCCGGATTCAGGCAGGCCAACTCAATGCAGCGAACCGTATCGCGGATGTCGAGGAATCCCCGCGTTTGGCCTCCCTTGCCGTAGACAGTTAGAGGATGCTCAATTGCAGCCTGAACGCAGAAGCGGTTGAGCGCCGTGCCGAAAACTTCATCGTAGTCGAAGCGATTGACGAGAGCCTCGTCGATCGCCGTCTCGTCGGTAACCGTGCCATAAACCACGCCCTGATTGAGGTCGGTCGCGCGCAGGCTCCAGATCTTGCAGCAGAAATGGATATTGTGACTGTCATGAACTTTCGACAAGTGATAGAACGATCCCGGCTGCTTCGGGAACGGCAGCACGTCTTCGCGGCCGTTGTGCTGGATGCGAATGTATCCTTCTTCGATGTCAATGTTCGGCGTTCCGTATTCTCCCATCGTTCCGAGCTTCACAAGATGACAGTCGGGCTCGAATTCCTTGATAGCGAACAGAACGTTCAATGTACCGACGACATTGTTCACCTGGCTGAAAACGGCGTGTTGGCGGTCGATCATCGAGTACGGCGCCGAGCGTTGTTCAGCAAAATGGACAATGGACTCTGGGGCGAACTCCTGCATGATTCGAGCGAGAAACTCGTAGTCGAGAATGTCCCCGGAGTAGCTCTCGATCTCCTTCCCAGTGTGACGATGCCATGTCCGTAACCGTTCGGTCAGTGGACGAATGGGGGTAAGCGTCGGCGCACCCAGCTCGTGATCCCAGCTACGCCGGCAGAAGTTGTCCGCAATAGCAACGTCATTCCCGCGATGGGAGAGGTACAACGCTGTCGGCCAGCCGCAATAGCCATCGCCGCCTAAGACGAGAATTCTCATTTTGTCTTCCTCAAGATTGAAGTGAGAGAGCCCGCAAGTTGAACCGCAAATAGTGGATGGGAAAAGTTCGCTAAGTCGAAGAGCCTAAGTCTGGTGCTAATCTGAAGGACGCTTGAACCACAGGATCTTGTCGCGCAGTGGCCTGGCGTTTCTGGAGGCGAGTCTCAAATCCGCCTTTGCTCTTGAATAGGCATCGTGAGCGAGCAGCTTTGCCGGATGCTCCGGATCGAGGTTGTCCCAGCGGTCTTTGCCAAGCACCCACACTGTGCCCACCGCCATCGCAAGAAACGCGCCGATAAACATAATCAGCAGCCGTGGTGGGAACGATTTCTTTTCAGGCTTCAGCGCTGGATCCAGCACCTTCACGCTGGGAGTCTCTTTGGCCTCCTGAACCTTGGCCAATTCGCACTGCTGCGTCAGCAGCTCGTAGACAGTTTCCTGAATCTTGTTGTTTCGATACAGCTCAGCGTATGTGACTCCGAGTAAGGGGAGTTTTCGGATCGAGGGATAGAGAGAGTCGGAAGCGTCACTCCCATTTGCCGACAGGTCGCCATTTCCCATTTGTTGCAGTTTGGCCTGCAGCTCGGCGATGCGCGCCCGCACCGCTCGAACCCGCACATTGTTATCGGAATAGATCTGCCGAAGTCCCTCGAGTTCCGACTGCGCGGCAATCAAGTGCCCTTGGAGATTCGCTGCTGCCTCCACCATCGCCTTGCCCTGTTCCTTGATGTCGATAGCGGTGTTCTCACTGGCAAATTTGCTGAATTCTTTGGCAGAAGCGTCGAGATCTTGCTTTACGGATTTCAGGCGTTCTTCGAGAAAGACCCGCTCGCGATGAGCCGAGGAGGTATTTAGCTCGACTACAAGGCGATTGAGCTCTTCGACGTAGGACTCGGCGATTCCCTTCGCCCGATCCGGATCATGATCCGACACGCGAATCGTAATGATTCCGCTCTTTCGGTCTTCCGAGATCTCAGTATTCTCCTCCAGCTGGCGGCGCGCATCTTGGTTACGCTTGACGCGGTAGACCGACATTAGATTCCATTTTTCGATGATTCGCCGCTCCACCGTCTCGCTTCGTAAGATTCCGATGAAGAGTGAGCCGGAAGTCTTGAGACCAAGGAAATCTCCAGCCAGCATGCCCAGACTGCCGGACGACCTAGCGCTCATGGCTAGCAAAGACGCCAAGCCGGAAGCGTCGCTATCCGGAGGCATGAGCTGCGTGCGCGATTCAAACCTTTTAGGGATGATAAAGGCGAACAATGTTGCCAGCGCGAGGCCGCAGGCAGTGACCTGGAAGATAAAAAGGCGATTGTCCAACAGAAGGCGTAACCGAGCGATCACGGTGTCCCGGTCGCTGTATTCCGGGATCCGCGGCGAGTCCTCCATGACTCTAGCGTCGAGGGGGTCTTCCTTCGGGTTTACTCGAATCGATGTACCGGGCATTTGATCAACTGAATCGCTAGCGTCCTAATGCCAATCGCCGCAAGAAGGAAGACATCGTTTTGTCACTTCGTGGGCCTGGGCCAATAGCCGAACTGAAACGAAGCCGTCACGTTCGACTGCTGATTCGGCGCCAAGATCGGAACATTCCAGCGCTCGTATTGCAACATCCCCGACAGCCGGATGCCAGACCGCAAGAGGAAGTCGGCATTCACTTGAACATCGTTTTGCGTGCCACCCAATGGTAAAAATCCACTGTCGATCTTTCGATGCCGCATCTCGATTCCGATTTTTCGGGTCGCACTCAGCCAGTAGTTGCTCGATATGGACTCTCCCTGCGCGGCACGGCCGATCCAACTCCCCATCAACTTCCCGCCATTGGTGTATCCGTTGACATATTGAAAATTGTGATAGAAGCACCCGTTGCACACGGAGAAGTCAACCGGGGCAGTGAATCCTCCTTCCAGTCGTACGTCGAGCTTTCGCACCTTCGGCACCTGGGCGAAGTAGAGACCGCCCTGCCACACGGATTTCCCCGGCGTGTTCAGAGGAGACACTTCGTCTTCACTGAATCCCTCGCCGTAGAAGGTTAACCAATTCCGTAGCTTTGGGATTCGGTAGGAAAAGTCCGCGACGCTGCGCCCGTCGCCCAGAGGTTCACCGTTTACGTGGAGACCAAGCGAGCTTTTTACAAATGTCTTCGGCGTCAACGGGTTTCCCGGACCTCCGTAGATCGTAGTCTTCGACATGCTGAATTCAAAGTTATCGGTGAATTTGAAACTGATTCTGACGCCACTCAGAAAAGGCTGCGGATTCAGATTCTTG
>Ga0335078_10001636_pt1 | contig 33759 bp, 33 predicted proteins | sample Lox_Sample_32_FD_206711 | JGI IMG/M metagenome (GOLD analysis project Ga0335078, IMG submission 206711) | Soil microbial communities from Loxahatchee National Wildlife Refuge, Florida, United States - Lox_Sample_3.2 | ecosystem: Environmental > Terrestrial > Soil > Wetlands | place: USA...
CGCCGCCTCAATCACATTCGTGTCGATCTACACGCGATTCCTCGCGGAAGGCAAAAGGGAAGAGGCAGAGAAAACGTTTTCCATTGTGATTTGCGTGATGACGGTTGTACTTGTCTTTGGAGTAATTCTCACGGAAATTTTCACCCCGCAAATTTCCCGTTACATGTTCAATGGCTTCTCGCCCGACCAGATGCAGCTTTGCATTTACCTCACGCGCATTCTCCTGCCGGCGCAGATCTTTTTTTATGCGGGCGGAGTGGTTTCAGCGGTGCTGCTTTCGCATCGCCTGTTTCTCTTTCCCGCCTTCGGACCGCTGATTTACAACGTCTTTATCATTGCGGGCGGGCTGCTGTTTTCTCATCACCTGGGAATATCGTCGCTGGCCTATGGTGCTTTGGTGGGCACGTTCGTCGGCCCGTTTCTGGTTAATGCCATTGGAGCGGCGAAAGTTGGAACTGGTTTCCGGCTTTCATTTGACATTCGTAATCGGGCTTTTCGCGAGTGGGTACGGCTTTCGATCCCCTTGATGCTGGGCTTTTCACTAGTCAGTGCTGACGACTGGATCCTGCGCCACTTTGCCTCCCTTGGCGTCGGCGAAATTACTCGCCTGAATTATGCCAAGCGGCTGTTCGCGGTTCCGATCGCTGTCCTGGGGCAGGCGACCAGCCAGGCATCCCTGCCTTTCTTTGCGCGATTATTCGGTGAGAGGCGGCTGCAGGAGTTTGCCGATACCGTGAATGCCTCGGTCTATCGCATTATCGGCGGATCGCTGCTGCTGACCAGCCTGATGGCAACGACATCGTTGCCGCTCATTGATCTGGTATACCGTCGCGGGCGATTCACGTTCCATGATTCGCAGGAAACCGCGATTTATTTCTTCTGGTTTTCGTTGTCGCTTTTGTTCTGGGCGGCGCAGGGATTATATGCGAGAGCCTTTTATGCGGCCGGCAATACGTTTACGCCTATGCTGGCGAGCACCATCATCACCGCGGCGTCTTTGCCGATGTACTCGGCTCTTTATAGAAGCTTTTCGTTCGTCGGACTGGCAATCGCTTCCGATTTGGGTATCGCGGCAAACTGCAGCGTGACCGCTTTTCTTCTCCACCAGAAGGGGCTTGTTCCATTGCAGGGGCTGCACTGGAAAGAACTGGGAAAAGCCGCTTTGACAGGAGCAGTTGCAGGATTGATCAGCATCAGAGTTGCGCGGCTGGTGCCGATCGCGAACAACAGAGTCGCAGATATCGAGTCTCTGGCGCTCGTGACCCTGACCTGGGCTGGAGCAACTGCTGCATGCTTGTGGCTCACTCGATCTCATCTGCCTGCCGATCTGCGACCACGCAAGAAAACGGTGTATCCTCGTGTGGCGGAAAGCGAAGCAGAACAGCTGACCAAGGGTGCTGAGCCGTAACCACCGTTCGCAGGGAGGACGATAATGCGAAACGCAGCCTTACTTACATTTGCTTTTTTGGCAATGGCTGTTGCCATGCTCGCCCAAACGCTCTCGCCCGAAGTGCGCCAGTACGTCAAAGTTGACGCACCAGTTATTGCCCTTACGCATGTAAGGCTCATTGATGGCACCGGCGCTCCGGCGCGAGACGATCAAACCATTGTGATCAAGAGCGGCAAGATTGATTCGATTGCTGGCGACGTCCCGAAAGGCTCGCAGGTTCTCGATCTGCATGGGTACACGGTGATTCCCGGCCTCGTCGGCATGCACGATCACATGTTTTATCCCGGTTCAGGCCGTGGCGGCGTGGCGATGTTTCATGAGATGGGCTACAGCTTCCCGCGGCTTTACCTTGCCGGCGGAGTCACAACCATTCGCACGACCGGCGCGCTTGAACCATACACTGACCTGGAAATCAAAAAGCAAATCGACCGTGGCGAATCTCCGGGACCGCACATTCATGTTACCGGTCCGTATCTTGAAGGCGCAGGTTCGTGGGCGTTGCAGATGCATCAGCTCAACGGTCCCGAAGATGCGACGAGAACTGTCAATTACTGGCTCGATGAGGGCGTCGATAATTTCAAGGCCTATATGTTCATTACACCGGATGAGCTTTCAGCCGCGATCGCTGCCGCGCATAAACGAGGTGCGAAGGTTACAGGACATCTTTGCTCGATCGGTTTCACGCAGGCCGCAAGCCTCGGGATCGACGATCTCGAGCACGGTTTATTCGTAGATAGCGAATGGATCCCCGGCAGCAAACCCGGAGTCTGCGCGCAAAAGCCGGATGACGTGAACCGCATGGCCAAGCTCGACATTCAAACCGGTCAGGTGCACGACATCATCGAAGATCTCGTGAAGCATCATGTAGCGGTGACATCGACGCTGCCGGTATTCGAGATGTTCGTTCCCGGACGACCGAGCATTCAGGCGCGCGTGCTGGATGCGCTTTCTCCTGACGCCCGCACCCAGTTTCTTGCCACCAAGGTGAGCTCCGGGGATGAGACAAGGATTCTCAAAGTGTACGGGACCGATGTGTCACCCTTCGGCGCAGCTTTCAAGAAGGAGATGGAATTTGAATATGCTTTTGCAAAGGCCGGAGGGCTGCTGCTGGCGGGGCTGGATCCGACCGGAATGGGCGGAGTGATTGCAGGCTTCGGCGATCAGCGCGAAGTGGAGTTGCTCGTCGAAGCCGGGTTCACGCCGGTTGAGGCCATTCACATCGCGACCGAGAACGGCGCCCAATTCTTGGGTGATGGTGACCGCACCGGTACGATCGCTCCGGGGAAGAACGCGGACCTGGTTGTGATCAAAGGCGATCCGTCGACGAAGATTGAAGACATTGAGAATGTCGAGACCGTTTTCAAGGATGGCATCGGCTACGATTCCGCAAAGCTGATTGAATCGGTGCGCGGACAGGTTGGAAGCCGCTAGCAGCATGCTGATCCTTGCTTCCGCTTCACCGCGGCGTCAAGAGTTGCTGCGCAATGCCGGCATAGGTTTCTTAATTCATCCCGCGAATATTCCTGAGGTGCCGCTCGCGAACGAGAAGGCGCAGATCTTTGCTGAACGCATGGCACGAGAAAAAGCTCTGGCGGTTTTTCAGAGTCATGGAAATAATGTGGCTCTCGGGGCTGACACAGTAGTCTTGGTAAACGGCGAAATTCTTGGGAAACCCAGCGACCAGCAAGACGCGGCTCGCATGCTGCGTCTACTCTCCGGCGAAACGCACACCGTGATTACCGGCGTGTGCCTGGCCGGAACCGACAATTATGGAAAACTTTTCGAGGACACACGATCGGAGACGACTCAGGTTACAGTGGCTGATTTGAGCGAAGGAGATATTGCTTCCTACGTCTCATCCGGCGAACCCATGGACAAGGCCGGGGGATATGCGATTCAGGGAATTGCGTCCCGATGGATCACCCGAATTGAAGGCGATTATTTTAACGTTGTCGGCTTACCGGTTGCGCTGGTATGGAAAATGTTGAAAGAGCACAACGTGTTGTAGGCAAAGTTCAGGACTTTTTTTCTTCTTTGCCCTCTTCGCCATCTTTAACCGAAGCTTTGAAGTTCTTGATGCCTTCGCCCAGGCCTTTACCCAAATCCGCAAGCTTGCTGGGACCAAAGATCAGCAGGGCAATCGCCAGAATCAGCAGAATCTCAGGTAATCCCAATTTTCCAGGCATAATTAACCTCCACAGCCCCTGCCAAGCAGATCAGCATTTAGCCATCAAAACGGAATTCTTCTCTGTGGAAATTCTAGGCCGTTGCCGCGGCAGAGTCAAAATTGTTCATGTTCCCTTCCGCCTTGGCTTTTTGGAATAGCCGAGGCTGCCGGTCCGTACAGGCTTGCGGGTAGTCCCTTATTCTGTTTCTGCGATTTTCTGGAGGTGTAAAATCAAGTTATCGGAACCGGTAATCGGACAGGATCTGCTCCTGTCCACCGAGGCCCTTTCATGAACCTTCATTTTAGCTATAAAGTTCATAAAACCTTAGATATCGAACGAGAAATCAATCACCACATTGAAAAGCTGCAAAAGAGGCTGCAAGTCTTCCGCCCGGAGCTGGTTCATCTCAAGGGAGCGATCGAGGAGAATTCCGCGCGCGAAGGTTTCGTGGTCTCGCTGAATCTGCGTCTTCCTTCAGGCCAGATGGCCGCCCAAAGGACCGCGCCCACGGCAACCACCGCGCTGAAAGCCGGGTTCGACGACCTGGCGCAGCAGCTCAACAAGCACAAAGACCTGCTTCGCAACACGCACAAATGGCCACGGCGTCGCAGTGTCGAGTCGCGCGCCGAGAAAGTTGTTCCGTTCGAGACCACCGTCGCCGCTGTGCCCCTCCCCGCTGCTTCTCCCGAAGACATTCGCTCGTACGTCAATGGCAACCTCGGACGCCTCGAACGCTTTGTGGAGCGAGAGCTCTATTTCCGCGAGACTGCCGAGCAGATTGCACCCGACGCAATGACGAAAGGAGACGTAATTGACGAGGTGATCGCTCGCGCGCTCGGCGATGGAGACAAGCCGGAACGGCTTGCCATTGAGCCCTGGCTTTATCGGTTGGCAATTGAAGCGATGGATGAACTCGCCTTCGGGGAGGTCGAACCCGGTCCACCGGTGCATCTGGAAGACTCCGCCCGCCGCCGGAATGTACGCGGAAGCGATGAACCCGAGCTGCAGTTCCATCAACCCGATGAAACGCTGACGGGGGAGAACGTCATCGCCGATAACCGGCTCGCGACTCCTGAAGACGTTGCCTACTCCGATGAGATGATCGCCCTCGTACAACACGCCCTCAAAGACGCCACCCGCAACGATCGCGAGGCCCTTATCCTGCATGCCATCGAGGGCTTTTCAGTGGAGGAGATTTCCGGCATTTCAGGACGCAGCGCCGAGGACGTTCTCAAATCCATCACCTCCGCCCGCGAGCACCTTCGCAACGTCCTCCCCGTAAATACGCGGTTCACGAACAAACTGATTCAAGCATCGGCATCAGATTAATCTCAGGAGAGATCGTGATGATTACACGCGAAGATATCCGTGAGCTTGCCCAATTTCACACCAACAGTGACGAAAGCTGTGCCCTCAGTTTTTACTTTGAGCCGCGCACGCCACAGAACAAGTCGCACCGGGAAGAGGCCATCCTGGCCAAGGATCTCGTCCGGAAGGCGCTGCAGGACGCCGGCAAGAATGGGAAGAATGGCTGCGGCAGTGATCTGAAGCGGGTTCTGGAGTTAGCTGAGAACCTGCACGGCAATCAGGCGCGCGCCAAAGCCGTGTTCGCTTGCAATAACCAGAACTTCTGGCGCGAGTTCGATTTGCCCGCACAGCACGCCGGAACGCAACTGTTTTTGAACCGGCAGTTTCAGCTTAGACCCCTCGCGGCGCTTCTTGGAGCGCAGCCGTCTTTGTGCGTCGTGCTGCTCGATCGTCACCGCGCGCGCATCTTCGATTTGCGCCTTGATCAGCTTACCGAGCGCGAGGACCTGGCGCGCATCCGTCCTTATCGCGAAGGACACAGCGATGGTTTTGCCGGCTACGATGGCGGCCACGCGCAACGGCGCATAGAAGACGACGTTCTGCACCACTTCCGCGATCTGGCCGAACGCCTGCGCTCAGACGCGGAACGCGGCATCTTCGAAGCGCTGATCGTCGCCTGCCAGGAAGTCAATTGGCATGATTTCGAGGCTGAACTGCATCCTCCGGTGAAAAAGCTCGTGCTGGGACATTTCTCGCCGGACGGCGCTACGCCCAGCAATGAGGAAATCCGCGAACAGGCTACGCGCATTTTGCAACAGGCGCAGGACAGGCGTCGCGGCGAGTTAGTGAAAGAAGCTCTCGATCAGGCGAAGGCCAATTCGCGCGGAGTGACTGGCTTGAGGCGCACGCTGCGCTCGCTCGAGATGGGCGAGGTTCAAACTTTGCTCATCGGAGACAACTTCCTCGAACCGGCCACGCAGTGCGACAACTGCGGCCATCTCAGCCCGGGAGTTTCGCCCGAGTGCTCTGCCTGCGGCAAGCCGGCGCGGCAGTTCGCCGATGCGGGCGACATCATCATTCCTCTCGCCATCCGCCGCAATATCGAGCTGTTTTATGTGAAGAACGATCCTGAGTTTGAGAACGCGGGCAATATCGCGGCGTTATTGCGCTTCCGTGCCGATCAGCGCAAAAACGCCGAGCTGCGCGCAGCGTCGTGAGGCGAGGTTACTTTGTTTGGCTCGCGGCGGGAGGCGTCCAGATGAAGCGGTGTGCTGGCGTATCGTCGGCGCGGTTCGGAATGACAATACCCAAGGGCGTCAACTCAGGGTTCCCCTTAAATCCGTAGCACAAGCTCCATCCACTGCGCTTTCGCCCCGCTCGGGATGACAGACGGGAGTTACCGCGCCGCTCGCGGGGGTATTGCTTAGCTGGCAAGGTATAATCGTTGCTCGCAATGAGCGCTCAAATGGCGGACACCACTCCGGTGATTTCTGCGTCCTCTGGGGCGAAGCAGACCTTGGATATCAACGACATCTTCGGGATCCTGCCGCATCGCTACCCGTTTCTGCTGATCGATCGGGTCATCGAAATTCAGCGCAAGCAGCGCATCGTCGCCATCAAGAACGTCACCATCAACGAGCCTTTTTTCACCGGCCACTTTCCCAGCCAGCCGATCATGCCCGGCGTGCTGATTTGTGAGGCAATTGCGCAGGCGGGCGGCGCTCTGCTGCTCACCGAAGTCGAAGATCGTAACGGCAAGCTGATCATGTTTACCGGTATTGAAAAGGCAAAGTTCCGGCGGCCGGTGCTGCCAGGAGACCAGTTGCGCATTGAAGTTGAAGTGCTGGGCTGGCGGGCGGGCGCGCGCATGACCGCGGTTCGCATGCAAGGCATCGCTTACGTGGAGGGAAAGCGCGTCGCTGAAGCCATTGTGAGCTGCCAATTAGTGGATAGCTCTCGCGCACGCATTTCCGGCGCCGAGAACTCCGAATCGAATGATTCGCGTTAATGGCCATTCATCCCACTGCAATCATCGATCCAGCAGCAAGCATTCACTCCAGTTGTAAAGTCGGGCCGTATTGCGTGATCGGGTCCGGCGTCCAGTTGGGTGAAGATTGTGAACTGCTCTCGCATGTAAGGATCGATGGGCCGACGAAGATTGGCGCGCGGAACACGCTTTTTCAGTTTGCCAGCATCGGCACGGCTCCGCAGGACCTGACCTACGCAGGCGAGCCGACCCGGCTCGAGATTGGCGATGACAACCAGATTCGCGAGTACGTGACCATCAGCCGCGGGACGGTCAAAGGCGGCGGCGTGACGCGAGTGGGCAGTCACAACCTGATCATGGCCTACACGCACATTGCGCACGATTGCGTGATTGGCAGTCACATCATCATGGCCAACGCCGCCACCTTGGGGGGCCATGTGATCGTCGAAGACTATGCGCAGGTGGGCGCGCTTTGTCCCATCCATCACTTTGTCCGCATCGGGAAATATTCCTTCATTGGTGGGGGCACTACCGTCACGAAGGATGTTCTGCCTTTTTCCAAGACTGCTGCCGCGCGTGATACTCACGCCTATGGGTTGAACCCCGTGGGACTGGAGCGCCGTGGTTTCAGCAAAGATCGTATACACAAGATTCATCATGCGTTCAAACTGCTGCTTGCTTCGAAACTCAATACTTCGCAGGCTATCGAGAAACTCAAAGCCGAACCCGATCACGGAGAGGATGTTGATCTGCTAATCAGCTTTATTGAGGAATCGCAGCGCGGGATTATAAAGTGATGTCAGATTCAGGAATTTCTCATTGAGTGATTCGTCACGCCTCGGATTGATCGCAGGGAACGGGCGCTTTCCGTTCCTGGTTCTTGACGCTGCCAAGGCGCAAGGCTTGGAGGTCGTAGTCGCCGCAATAAGAGAGGAGACATTTCCGGAAATCGAGAAGCACGGGGCTGTTTCCGTTCATTGGCTTTCGCTGGGGGAGCTTTCGAAGCTGATCGAGACTTTCAAAAGCGCAGGCATAACCCGTGCTGTGATGGCGGGCCAAGTAAAGCATAAGCAGATCTTTTCCGGCATTCGCCCGGACTGGCGGCTGGCGAAGTTGTTGCTCTCGCTTACTACTCGAAACACCGATGCGCTGCTCGGGGCGGTAGCTAGCGTTCTCGCGGATGAGGGCATCAGGCTCGAAAGCTCCACGCAATTGCTCGAACCTTTGCTGGCGAGATCCGGCCTGCTGACCAAACGTGGACCTACGGAAAAAGAAACGGCGAATATTGAATATGGCAAGGCGGTTGCGCGCCGATTGGCTGAATACGATATCGGGCAAACGGTTGTGATCGCCGATGGCGCATGCGTCGCCGTTGAGGCGATGGAAGGTACGGATGCGACGATTGAACGCGCCGGTCAAATCATGCGTTCCCTCGAGGCCGCGCCCTCCACGTTGAGCCGTGAATTGACCGTCGTGAAAATCGCCAAGCCGAATCAGGACATGCGCTTTGATGTTCCGGTGGTGGGAGTGAAAACCATTGAAGTGATGAATCGCTCGACGGCGACGTGCCTCGCAGTCAATGGCGGCAAGTGCCTATTGATTGATGGTGACAGAGTCATTGCCGCTGCTGATGCAGCCGGAATTGCGATTGTGGCAGACTGATCTCCTATGACAGAAAGCGAACGGATCGCCGATCAACTCCGCCGCGCCTTCGCGGGCGAAGCCTGGCACGGAGACGCCCTGCTACGCCTGTTGCGCGACGTTAACACCAAAGCTGCGGCGAAGCGGCCCATCAAGAGCGCGCATAGCATCTGGGAGCTTGTTATGCACATCGCTGTCTGGGACGAGGCCGTTCTCCGGCGCATGCGCGGTGAAATTGTCCGCGTGCCTGCGCAAAAGAATTTTCCCAGGGTGAAGGACGCCAGCGAGGCCGCCTGGCGCGAAGCGCTCGCGTACATGAAGCGAACTCACACTGAGCTGGTGAAGGCGGTCGCCGCTTTTCCCGACTCGCGCCTCCACGAGCAGGTCGCGGGAAAATCGCAGAAGCACCACAATTTCTATTACATGTTCCAGGGCGTGGCGCAGCATGAGCTTTATCACGCCGGGCAGATCGCATTGCTGAAGAAAGCGCAGGGCCTCGCTGGCAGCCGGTAGCACGAACGTCGCCGTCATCGGCGTGGGCGCGTTCGGACGCAACCACGCCCGTGCCTATCACCAACTCGCGAAGGAAGGTCATCCGGTCCGGCTGGCGGGAGTTGTAGACCGAGACACAGCTCGTGCGAACGCTGTTGGAAAGGAATTCTCCTGTCCGGCTTTTCCATCGCTTGAACAACTCCTCGCGGAGCATTCAGACATACAGGCTGCTTCAGTGGCCGTACCTACGGTCGATCACCTTTGTGCAGCCCGCGAGCTCATGCAAGCTGGCATCGACGTCCTGATCGAGAAGCCGCTCGCGACCTCCTTGGCCGAAGCGGATGAACTCGTCCAATTAGCGGGCAAGCTCGGTCGAATCGTGCAGGCAGGTCACCTCGAACGATTTAACCCGGCCGTCCGCGCGACCTTACCGTTGATCACACAACCGATGTTTTTTGAAGTTCATCGGCTGAGCGTTTTTACTCCGCGCTCACTCGACGTGGACGTCGTACTCGATCTGATGATTCACGATCTCGACATCGTTCTTTCGTTCGTAAATTCGCCAGTGAAGGAGATCCGCGCCGTCGGTCTGCCCATTCTTTCCCCGAAGGTGGATATTGCCAATATCAGGATCGAGTTTGAGTCGGGCTGCGTGGCCAATTTCACCGCCAGCCGCGTTTCCACCGAACGGGTGCGCAAGCTGCGGTTTTTTCAGCCCGGGCAATATATTTCGCTCGACTATGGCCGGCAGGACGTGCTGGTGTTTACGGTCGAAGATCACTCGTCAGAGACCGCGACGACGAATTCTCATATTGGCGTCCACAAGCCCCCTGTCAATGCCGAGGAGCCGTTGCGCGCGGAGCTGAAATCGTTTATCGAGTCAGTGCGCACACGTTCGACGCCGCTGGTGACAGTCGATGATGGCAGGCGCGCTCTGGGACTGGCGCTGGAAATCAACAAGGCGGTTGCGGAGCATCACAAGAAGGCGAAGCTGGACCAATTACTCAGGGCGTGAATTCATAGCTTTACAGTTCTTGACACTCGCAATGGCTTGACTTCTAAGGTGCACCTTAGGGGATTGAACTTTGAGTTGCCCCAGAGCCGCCTAAAGATGCGACAATAAGCCAATTGGCCGCATGCGCCAGCAATTGGACACAGGCACCGGGGAAAACATACAACCGAACGCAAGGTATGGTGTTTACAACTATTGCTTTGGGTGTTGTGTCTAATCGCTAAGTAGCCGCTCGATGTCGATCACCCAAATTCCGGGAAGCGCTGTTCCTCCGCCGAAAATGTCGCCACGTCAGGAGGGCGGCGATTTGTATGATGCGCGACGCTGGGAAACCGTCTATCGCGAGATGCATGAAGCGCCCACGCTCATCGTGCAGCTTCAGGATGATCTGTCACGCTCGCGGCGGCGGGAGGCCTTCTGGCTATCGGTCATCTTTCACCTTTTAGTGATCATGTTGGTGGTGAACTCGCCCAAATTCGAGAGATTTCTGCCCAAGCGCGCGGTGATCGTGGTTGGCCCGAATGACTGGATGCGGCAAAAAGACATGACATTCTTAGAGTTGCCGCCGGACGAACAGAAAGTCAGCAAGCGCCCGAATACCAACATTATCTCCGATAAAGATCGCAACGCGATGTCGCGAACCCCGCAACTGAATCGCGAGGAACTTAAGAAGATTCTTGATTCGGCTCGCGCGGGAAGGCCAGGACCGAGCGGGCCGCCAACGCCGCAACAGCAGACCCCTGCGCCGCCGGCTGGTTTGAGTCCTCAGGGACAACAGGCGCAGCCAGCTCCGCCAACTCCGCCGCCAGCAGCAGATCAGCAGTATATGGCGAAGCTGCAAACGCCTCCGACGCCAGTGCCAAAGCCGAGTTTTGGAAACAATAGCCTTTCTCCAGGGGCAGCCATTCAGCAAGCGGCTCGCGGCGCCGCCGCTCACCGCGGGGGCTTCGGCGGAGATGGAGGCGACTACGGTCTCGGCATCGGGCGCAAGCCGACGGCAGCAATGGGTCCTCTTGACATCCTCAGTGACACCATGGGTGTTGACTTTGGGCCTTATCTGGAGCGGGTTTTGCACGATGTCAGGCTCAACTGGTATAACCTGATTCCAGAATCCGCCCGCGCGCCCTTGATGAAGAAGGGCAAAGTTTCCATCGAGTTTGCGATCATGAAAGACGGCAAAGTGGCTGGGATGCGCCTGATCAGCAGTTCCGGCGACACCGCGCTTGATCGCGGGGCTTGGGGTGGAATCACCGCTTCGAATCCGTTTCCGCCCTTGCCCAACGAGTTCGGTGGACAGTACCTAGCGCTGCGTTTTCATTTCTTCTACAACCCCGATCCCGCCGATCTGGCCCAGGAAGACGCAAAAGGGCCGTAGGGCATAAACCATAGAGGGCCCGGATGTACACGGAGATCCGTTGTAGCGCAGACGCTGGTTTAGCGCATCCACGCCATTCGAAAAGGTAAGCTCTGGCGCTGCACTTGCTCTCTGCCGTTAGCGCAATGGACCTTGACCATGGTCCCACCATCAGGACCGCGACGACGCCCGAGACCCTGGCCTTCGCGGAGTTATCGAAGTAATGGCCTGACTTGGCGGCGAATCTAATTTACATTCCCTTTCGTAACTCCCGCGGCCGTATGCTGCCGAACTATCCTAGTCCCATTCCCTCCCTGAAGAACTGACTCCGGCGCCTCGGTTACGAGGGAACGCCTTTCGCCTGCAAGAGGCCAGAGAATGCCGCAAAAACTCGGACGCTTCGAACTTGCCAGTGAGTTGAACCGCTCGGGGACTGCCGTCGTGTACAAGGCCGAAGACCCGGAGAGCAGCCAAACTGTTGTTCTAAAGGCCATGAAATTTGCAGAACTGGGTGAGCAGCGCGAGGCCTTGCTGCAGGCTTTGCATGCCGAAGCGGAAGCCGGAAAGTCGCTGGCCAGTCATAACATCGCTTTGCTCTACGACGCAGGAGAAGTCGATGACAACTTCTGGGCGTCCATGGAGTATGTGCAAGGCAACAGCACAGCCACCATGCTGGCGCGAAAAGAGGGATTTTCGATCTGGGACCTTCAGGATATCGCCCGCCAGAGTTGCCAGGGACTCGACCACGCGCACGCGAAGAGCATTTTTCATTACACGCTCGAGCCAGGCAAAGTCATGGTCAGTTGGGATGGTACCGTCAAGATTCTCGGCTTTGGTGTTTCCACCATGGGGGCGTTTGCCGCGCAAGCGTCGGGCAAGGCTCCTGAGACTCTGCACTACATGTCGCCCGAGCAGTTGCACGGTGATCCGCTTGATGCGCGGTCGAACATCTTCAGTTTGGGTGCAATCTTGTATGAAATGGTCACCGAAAAAAAAGTCTTCGATGGGGCAGATGCGGATGAAGTGAGGCGAGGGATACTGGAATCCACACCGATTCCACCAGCGCATATCAAGGGCAAAGTGAACCCAGTGCTCAGCGAAGTGATTTTGAAAGCGCTGTCGAAATCTCCGGATGATCGTTATGCATCAGGAAAAGAGCTGGTTGCTGATCTCGAGCGTTGCAAGCAGAGTGCGGCGAAAGCGTCGGAACCTAAGCCCGCTAGTGCAAAATCCGCGGCACAGATTTCTGTAGATAGGCCCGCCGCGACGGTTCAGAAGCCGCAGCCCACCGCGGCTGGAAGGGCGGCAGCAGCGGCAAGCAGTTCGCCCGCCGCCGCTATCGCCAAAGCTGCGGCGGCAGCAATTGCGACGTCAGAAAAACCCGCAGCGCAAACCGTGGAAGTAATGTCATTTGCGCCAACAACTGAGGCCCCAGCCGCCGCACCGAAGTTTGCTACCGATCCCACGATGGGCGAAGGCCGCACGCCGGGAAACGGCCGAAGTTTCTCAGAAATCAACGAACTGCCACCTTTAAAAGAGATCTATATCTCGCCCAAAGAAGATCCGGTTGAGGAACCGGGACCGGTTGACCAACAGGATAAGGCCCGCGATCTCGTGTTCAGGCGCGGCGAACCTGACAAGCCAAAGATGCAGGTGGGTGAAGCAGCAAAGCATGCCATTTCTGAAATAAGGAAAACTCCGCCGAAAGTATTTTTATTTTCGATTGCGGGCGCTCTCGCGATCATCTTAGCCATTGTCGGTTTTATTGCATGGAAGATTCGCTCGGAAAATCCGCCGCTTGAAGCTGGCCCGGTGCAATCCTCTGGCTCGGCAACTGTAACATCGCCGATTCCTGTGGGTCCGGCAAGCGCTCCGGCTGAACCTGCTGTTGTGACGCCTCCTTCAACACCGGCAGCAAGCTCGATCATTCCGGAAGCGCCCACAGTTTCGATAAAACAGAAACACAGCAGATCAAAGAAGGCCAAGCCGGTGCCAGTAGCGGCTCCCGTCGTGCTTTCCTCAGAGCTCAATGTCAGCTCAAGTCCGGCAGGCGCACAGATTCAGTTCGATGGGCAATCAAACGCGAGCTGGATAACGCCCTATAATATTGCGGGGGTATCACCAGGGACTCATTCGGTCCTTATCAGCAAGGCCGGTTTCAAGAGCGAAACAAGAAGCATCAATATAACGGTGGCCGGCAAATCGTTCCTCGCGGTTCAACTGGCTGCCCTCACAGCTACTGCCGCACTGGCAAGCGATCCGATTGGCGCTGAAATCTGGATGGACGGCAAAGATACCGGCCGCTCTACGCCTGCTCAGTTGTCAGTGGACAGGCCGGGGAGCCACCTGTTTCTTTTCAAAAAGCAAGGCTACCTGGATGAAACTGCGAGTGCCAATTTGCAGATCGGCCAGACCTCCCATCTCTCGCCCACATTGAAACCGCTGGGAAATACCGACGACATCAGGACGGGAGGAAGATTCAAGAAACTTTTTGGAGGCAGCGAAACTGCCGGCATGGGAACGGTGACCGTAAAGACCCAGCCCAAAGGCGCGCAAATCGCGGTCAACAATCGCATGCTGGACAAGACTTCTCCGGTGGAGTTCTACTTGAATCCCGGGAACTACATTGTCGACGTCACTCTCTCAGGATTCAAAACCGTTCATCGCGTGATCAACGTGGAGAAGAACGGCAAAATTTTAATTGACGAAAATATGGACCGCGAATAGCCCTGTGGTCCAAGCCTATTCACCAATGCCTCTCGCCGAACGCTATCGTCGAAAAGCATTTTTATAGCCTTGTTCGTACCCTCTTGAGTACTCCGCCATGTAGGCATACTTGTCGCCGTAGCTACGCCGGTATCCATTGGTCTCCGGATTGTGCCGCGGATAGGGCTGATAGGGTTTGCCCCTCATCATGTCCTGGCGCGCAACACGAGCGCCGTCCTGAAAGCCAAAGTCATGCGCAATGCGCATAACCGGAACATCATAGCGATAATCCCCGCCGTAGTAACGATAGTCTTGTGCTACGGCCAGACTACTGATCGCTAGAGCTGAAAGCGCCACTGCCACTCTGATCAGCTTCAACATACTTCCTCCCCTGCCGGTGTGCGGCTTATACGAATAGATGCGCCGCCGCAGCAGCTCTGCTGCTCTCAACTGGCGGTCTGACGAGCTTTTATTTTTCGGCTAAAGAAAAACTTTTCTTTGATTCGCGGGTTGCCAGACGCGATGTTAGACTTTGGAGTTTTCCATCTGCTGCGGGAGAAATATGACCATCCAGTCAGTCGGAGTGCTGGGCGCGGGGACGATGGGCAACGGCATTGCCCATGTTTTCGCACGCCGCGGCTATCGAGTGGTGTTGTGCGACGTTGATCAGAAGTTTCTGGTCCGCGCGTTATCAACTATCGACAAGAACCTGGAACGGGAAGCGGCAAAAGGCAAAATCAGCGCGGAAGATAAAGCGGCGGCGCTTGGCCGGATTGAGCCTGTCACCGATCGTGCCCGCTTAGGCGTCTGCGATTTCGTGGTTGAAGCGGCCACGGAAAAATTCGAGATCAAGGCTGACCTGTTTCGCGATCTCGATCAGCGCTGCCGCCCAGAAATAGTTTTGGCTTCGAATACCTCATCAATTTCTATAACGAAGCTGGCTGCACTGACCAACCGTCCGGAAAAAGTAATTGGCATGCACTTTTTCAATCCTGTGCCGGTGATGAAATTGGTGGAGGTGATTCGCGGTCTCGCGACGACGGAAGAGACGTTTGAAACAGTCCGCGCTCTGGCGCTGAAACTCGAGAAGGCTCCAGTGGAAGTAAACGATGCGCCGGGCTTCGTTTCGAATCGCGTCTTGATGCCACTTCTGAATGAAGCCATGTACGCTGTCATGGAAGGCGTAGCAACGCCTGAAGCTGTGGATGAAGTGTTCAAGCTCGGCATGGCACATCCCATGGGGCCGTTGACACTCGCAGATTTCATCGGGCTCGATGTGTGCCTTGACATCATGCGCGTCCTGCAAGGCGGTCTGGGCGATCCCAAGTATCGGCCTTGCCCCTTGCTGATTAAGATGGTGGACGCGGGGTGGCTAGGCAAGAAGAGCGGTAGAGGTTTCTACAAGTACGAAAAAAGCTAGCCAGTGATTGGTACATCGCGTGATTTTATATTCGCACGAATGAACTGGACGATGTCGTCCATAGCCGTCCCAGGCTGAAAAATCGCTGCCACTCCAATCTGCTTCAGGTGAGCAACGTCCTGGTCAGGAATGATGCCACCCACAATCACCAGCACATCATCCATCTTGTTTTGCTTCAGCAGATCCATTACGCGAGGCACGATTGCGTTGTGCGCTCCGGACAAGATGGAAAGCCCGATCACATGAACGTCTTCCTGTAATGCGGCGCTCACGACCATTTCGGGAGTCTGGCGGAGCCCGGTGTAGATCACTTCCATACCGGCATCGCGCAGAGCGCGGGCGATGACTTTTGCGCCGCGATCGTGCCCGTCGAGCCCCGGTTTGGCTACCAGGACGCGGATTTTGTGTTGAGTCACCAAAACCATTTAAACATACAGGACACCCGCTCGCATAAGTGAGCGCGAAGCGCGAACGGCGGGCTCTATGGGTTATATCGTCTTAACATCCAGACTGCGCCACAGGTACCAGCAAGCCACGCTGCGATAAGGTTCCCACGGTCTTGCTATCTTTTGCATGACGTCGGGATTGGGCATCTTTCGCTTGCGATAGTGCTTCTTGATCGCCATGCGAATGCCGAAGTCGCCGGTTGGTAGTATGTTCGGCCGGCGCAAGCTGAACATCAGGAACATGTGCGCCGTCCACACCCCCACGCCTTTTACTTGCGTCAGGTGCTCGATGACCTCGTCGTCGCTTAAGTCCGAGAGGCGGCTGAAATCCAGCTCACCACGGTCTGCCTTTTCTGCCAGGTCCCGCAGGTACGACGTCTTTTGCTTGGACAATCCTACCGACCGCATCTGTTCTTCGCTGAGCTTGAGAATGCCCTGGGCCGTAAGCGGGTCGCCGGCGAGCGCGGCGAAACGCTTGAAGATGCTGAAAGCCGCTTTGCCGTTCAACTGCTGGTAAAGAATGGCGCGGGCGAGATTGTGGAATTGTGGTTCTCTGAATTCCATTCTGAACACGCCGACACTCTCGATGATGTCCGACATTACCGGATCGCATTTTTTCAGGTGATTTATGGCCTTGCGCATCTAAGGTTGGACTCCGTTCAGAAAAGATGAGGATAGCAGAAGCATATTCTGGCGTGTGACTGAGCTGACAAAACGGCCATAAAGCCGATTGTTTCAATCAGGTTACAAAACGCTGAATATTCAGAGCTCACAGCTACAATGACGGTGTGAGACCGATCATCTTCGTCGTTGAAGACGATCCCGATATCTCCAGACTGGTTCGCCACCATCTGGAGGGCGCGGGATTTAACGTCAAGTTATTCCCAGCCGGCAACCTGGTGGTGGCTGAAGCGGAGCGGCAAAAACCTTTGCTTTTTGTTCTGGACATTATGGTTCCAGGACGCGATGGGCTGGAACTTTGCCGGCAAATTCGCCAGATGCCCGCACTCGCTTCTACGCCAGTAATTTTTCTTACCGCAAAGAGCGGCGAGGCGGACCGCGTTCTGGGACTCGAGCTTGGCGCGGACGATTACATCCCGAAGCCGTTCAGTCCGCGAGAACTCGTAGCCCGAGTTAAAGCCGTGTTGCGGCGTTTTGAGCGTCCGGTATCGTTGACCCCGGTTAAGATTGGCGATATCGAGATTGATCCGGGCGCCATGACTTTAAATGTCAACGGACAACCCGTAACCACCACTGCGACCGAATTTCGACTACTCGATTATTTCGCGCGACATCTTGGACGCGTATTCACTCGGGATCAGCTCCTTGACTCTGTCTGGCGGGACACAGCCTATGTGACACCGCGATCGGTAGACGTGTACGTTCGGCGAATTCGCGAGAAAATTGAGCCAGACCCCGAGAATCCACGTTACCTGAAAACCGTAAGGGGCGCGGGTTACCGGTTCGAGGCGCCGAAGTGAGAAATCGGATCTTCATCAAAATGGTGGTGGCGTTCGCTCTGGTTATCGCTGTTGCCACCGCCATTTTGAATTACTCCATCCAACGCGCATGGGATGACGCCATGCTGCAGGAGATCAAGCGGGACCTGCGGCAGAAGACCCTGATGTTCGCCCAGATTGTGAATGCCGATCGTGTACATAATCTGCGAGACATCACTGCGCAGGCCTCCCATATGGCGGGCGCGCGCGCAACAGTTGTGGATTTCTCCGGCAAGGTTCTGGCGGATTCGCAAAATCCGGGATCAGAGGAAGATTACCCTAACGAGGAGCCAGAGCTCGCTGCCGCTTATCACGGCGAGGTAGGGCAGGATGTGAGAGAAAGCGCAGGCATCCATGCACGATTTCTGTACACCGCCGTGCCGGTAGAAGGTGGGGCGGTACGGTTGGCCTACCCACTTTCGGATATTGCAGCCGCAGACGCCGGTGTCCGGCGGAAGGTCCTGCTCGCCTCAGCTCTAGTGTTTCTGGCTTCTCTTGTTCTCGCCGGCGTCGCGGCAGACCTAATAGCTAGAAGACTGAGAAGGATCGTCAGGTTCGCCCATCGAGTTGCCGCCGGCGATCTGACCGCTCGCCTATCCCCCCACTCCGGCGATGAGATCGGGCAGGTTGCATCAGCCCTGGACAAGACAGCGCGTCACCTGGAGAGCAACTTCATTGCGCTCAAGGCCAGTCAACATGAGTTGGAAACGTTGCTCAACAGCATGCAGGACTCCGTAATTGCGGTGGGAGCGGATGAACGTGTGCAATGGGCAAACCAGGCGATGGAAGATCTGGTACCGCACGGCACACGCCTGAAGCAACCAGTCGTTGAAACGATTCGCGACCCAGATTTCCTGCGCGTCTTGCGCGCCGCGATTGCAGCAAGATCAGCGATGGCGGATCGTGCTACTTCGATCCTTCCCGGCCGATCGTATGACGTTACAGCCGCGCCGCTTCCGGGAGGGGGTGCAGTGGTCGTGCTGCGCGACCGCACGGAAACTGAAAGGCTGGAAAAAACCCGCCGCGACTTTATCGCCAATGTTTCTCACGAACTTCGCACACCCCTTACATCGATTCAGGGGTATACCGAAACCCTCATCGATGGCAGCCCGGAGAATGCAAGTGCAAGGGAATTCCTGGAGATTATTCGCAAGAACGCGATCCGCATGACCCGGCTGACGGAGGATCTACTGACGCTCGCGCGCGTCGAATCCGGCGAGCACCAGTTTGACGTTCAGCCGGTTCTTCCCAGAGAGCTGCTGCAGGAGGCAGTCCAAAACTTTCGTGAGCGAGCGCGGGTTCAAGGCATGCAGTTGCAAATCGAAGACTTTGCCCAGGAACCGGTCATTGCTGACCGCGAGGCGATTCATCAGGTGTTTTCCAACCTCATTGACAATGCACTGAAGTATGCGCCCGAGAGCGGCCGTATCATCCTTGGCGCCAGGCGGGGCGAATCCGGAGTTGAGTTTTACGTGCGTGATTTCGGCCCGGGGATCTCGTCAGAACACTTATTGCGCCTTTTTGAACGTTTTTACCGGGTTGATAAGGCCCGCTCTCGCGAATCAGGAGGCACCGGCCTGGGCTTGGCAATTGCCAAGCATATTGTGCGAGCCCATAGCGGCACCATCCGGGCGGAGAGTGAACTCAATCACGGCGCCACGTTCCTGTTTACTCTGCCGACGGCAACCAATTCCGTGCGGGCCGGTGCGGTTGTAGTTGACGCGTAAGCAACTTCCTTTCTGGCAAACTGGAATTTCACAACTTTTTAACCAAAGCGCGAAGGTTGCCCGTTATGCTAGCCACGTGATTCCTGCCTTAGATCGGCGCACGCCGAAGAGACAAACTACAGAGCCGCCAATTACTGTGCCCAAAGAGACGGTGACAAGCGCGGGCAGCACCAAGGAACCGGAAGACCGGCATGCCCATCTCGTGCAACGAACAATCGAAGCCTGCCGTGTGACGCAAGAAGCCGCGGCTACTGCGGCGGAAGGCATAGCGACCGGATCACTGCCGCTTCTGAGCACATTGCGGGACAAAGAAAAGCAACTCGATCTGCTCGATCGTGAAATTGATGACGGAGTGACCTTCGCTATAACGAAAGTCAGCGACACCGAAGCGCGCGAATTGCTCGCCTGCATGAAGTTCATGATCGGGCTGGAGCGTATCGGGGATCTGTTGCTGAGTTTCGGCAGCAGCGCGCAGGCCGCAGGCTCTCGCCTCGACCCCCAGGACACACGCGACCTGACCCACATGGCGACGGTACTCGAGAAAATGCTGTCGGATGTCGGCGCCGCGTTTTCCCGTCGCGACGTGAAGAAGGCGGTTGAGGTGCTTCGTGCAGACGCCGAGATGGACCGCTTGCGTAACCTCATTTTTCTACGCCACATCGAGAACCCTGAGAGCGTTCAGAGAATGGCCAGCCTGCAGGTCATATTTATGACGCAATCGCTGGAGCGCGCCGGCGACCACGCGAAGAACCTGGCCGAGGAAGTCTGCCACTTCGTCAGCGGGCATACCATCCGCCACGTCCTGATGACCTACGACAAGCCAATAGAACAGATGTTCCTGGATTGGCTTCGTCAGCGGGATGAAAATGCCTCGTCAGACTTGAAGCAGTAATTTCTTGCTGGCCCTCGACTCTCCAATCACAAATCTGCGCTACCGCTAACCAAGGCTGCAGGCGTAACCTGTTTAACAGCCGCTTCCGTCTAAAGTGCCAGACGAGCGCCAACGGCAGGCGGCATTTGTGCATCTTTAATTGGCTGGGCGTTAACGCTGTAGCAATTCTTTTACTGGGAGGCAAATATGGCGAGATTGCGCAAAGAAAATATCCTGTTGAATGTGCTGGTTGGAACCGGGTTGTCTCTGCTGGATGCGGTCCGCGACCGCCTGTCGAACCAGGTGGGAGACATTGGTGATCGGGCCCGGGATGGTTATAGCGATCTGCGTGACCGTGCGAGAGATGCATACGAAGAGGGCTCCGATAGGGTCAGCCGGGCGGCTGATGTGCTGCGCGGAGAAGATCATCGCGGCCTGAGCACCGCGGCAGCGCTGTTGATCGGGGTTGGCGTAGGAATCGGCGTGGGTATGCTGTTCGCCCCGTCGAGCGGGGAAGAAATGCGCAACAACCTGGCCGATAAAGTGCAGGACTTCGGCGGGCGAGTGAAAGACCGCTTCAAAGAAAATGAAGGCACTGGCACCTACGGAGCGTAGGTTGCCAACCTTTGATTAATTAGCGGTTTGCCCTTGTGTTGAAAGCGAGGGCATTTTTCTGTTTGGAGGGAGTATGTTCCAGATCGTGCTTAGTGTCGCTCTTGCCATGGGCCTTGTTCCATTTGCCTTGGGACAAGGCTCGACGACGCCTTCTCAGCCGCAGGATCCGACAGCCCAGACTCCGGCGACCCAAGCGCCTTCAGGCCAGCATTCCGCGACTGCTCCCACAGTTCCAGCGCCCTCAGCGAAACAGCCTCCTGATGAAACCTCTAGCGTAGTACCTTCAACCGGCAGCTCAACTATTCGTTCAAAAACCAGGCCATTTATGGGACGAGTGGTCCACAGTTTTGGCAGTTATGTACTTCGTGCAGGCGATCTTGAGTACAAGCTGGATGATCAGGATCGCGCACGGGAGTTCAGAAACCAGGAGGTTAAGGTGATGGGAACGCTCGATAAGCAAACCAATACGATTCACATTGGAACGATCGAAGCATCTCCTTCGATGTAAATGCCGGGAGGATAACAGAGGCAGAGCACGTTACGCACCCTCGGCCTGGTTAAGCACGCCCTCGGTAGTGATTCGACTGGCTTTACAGATTTCTGCGGCAATCTTAATCACTTCTTCATCCGCGCGGCTCTCTGATGAGATCACGGAGCTGGCAGCCAACGTAAACCGCACTGCATCCTCTTGCCGGTCGAAATAGAGAACTACCTGACTAGCTGCCATCCGGGCACCTCCGGGGTTGGGAACTATCTTTCTTCAGAGAATCATAGGCCGATTGTGCCGGAAGGGGCGTTATCTCTTTTGGTGCACTGGTACTCGAAAGGGCAGCTTCGGTTCCGGACTGAACAGCAGCTACGTCACATTCTGATGTGATCCGTGACCTAAATCCCCGCCGTTGCAAAATGCTACAGTTGTAGCTTCATGTCCGCTCCGGAATCCTGCTTTGTCAAGGCTTGCAAGGCGCTGCCCCACGAGGGCACGCCGGTTTGGTTCATGAGGCAGGCGGGCCGCTATATGTCTGAGTATCGCGCGGTCCGCAAAAAGCATTCCCTCATTGAGATTTGCAAGAAGCCCGAAATCGCTGCCGAGGTGACGATCACCGCGGCTGAAATTCTGGGAGTAGATGCCGCAATCATCTTTGCCGATCTGCTTTTGCCGCTTGAAGTGATGGGATTGCCCTTCCATTTCTCGCCAGGTGAAGGCCCGGTAATCGAGAAGCCGGTGAGAAGCGCAAACGACGTGAGTGTTTTGCGGACCGATCAGGCGGCAGAGCTCGGATATGTTTCGGAGGCGGTTCGATTGGTTTCACGGCATTTTGGGCCAAAGCTGCCGGTCATCGGCTTCTGCGGTGCGCCGTTTACGCTGGCGAGCTACATGATCGAGGGGGGCGGATCGCGTAATTACGTTGAGACCAAGAAAATGATGTATCTGTCGCCGGCTGCATGGGACGACCTGATGCGCAAGCTGGTCGCGGTAACTTCGCGGTACTCCTGCGAACAGGTCCACGCCGGGGCGGATGTCATTCAGATCTTCGATAGCTGGGTGGGCTGTTTGAGCGTGGAGGATTACAGGCATTACGTCCTGCCGCGCACGACTGAGTTGATCAAGGCAGTGCAGAAGAGCGGAGCCCCAGTGATCTACTTTGGAACGGATAGCGCTACGCTGCTAGGCGCCATGCGGGAAACCGGCGCAGAAGTAATTGGCCTCGATTGGCGCATTCCGCTGGATGAAGGTTGGGAGCGGCTCGGGTTCAAAGGCGCGGTGCAGGGGAACCTTGATCCAGTTGTGCTTTTTGCCGACTGGAAGACTGTCAAGGCCAGAGCGGAAGAAGTCTTGCGCCGGGCTGGAGGACGGCCCGGGCACATCTTCAATCTTGGTCATGGCATTTTGCCCGAGACGCCGGTTGAGAATGTCAAGAATCTCGCGAAATTCGTGCAGGAGCACTGGGCGTGACGAAAAAAATCGCAACGCGCCAGGGAGTTCTCCTGCTGGCGCACGGCAGCCCTGATTCGCCGCAGCAGGTGCCGGAGTTTCTTTTGCAGGTAACGAATGGCCGTCCCTTGCCGAAGCAGGTCGTTGACGAGGTCACTCACCGTTACAGCCTCATCGGACGCTCTCCACTAACCGAGTTGACGCTAAAACAGGCAACGTTGTTGTCGGAGGAACTGGGTCTGCCGGCATACGTTGGAATGCGCAACTGGAAGCCGTTCATCTCTGATTCGATTGCCGAAATGACGGCAGATGGCATTCAGCACGCGGTGGTGATCTGCCTTGCTCCACAGAATTCTCGAACCAGTGTTGGGCTTTATCGCTCGGCGCTCATCAATGACCGGCACCTTCCCTTCGGCCACGACTTTGTTGAGTCGTGGCATGACCATCCGCTGCTGATCCGTGCATTTGCCGAGAAGCTGCAGAGCGGTTGGAAAAAAGCGTGCGCCGAGCTTGGTTGCAAGCTACAGGTGATCTTCACGGCACACAGTGTGCCCCAGCGCACGATTGTCGAGGGCGATCCCTACGAGAATCAGGCGAAAGAAACGGCCGCATTGGTTGCGTTCGAAGCCGCGCTTTCGCCTGAAGATTGGACATTCGCATTTCAGAGCCAGGGAATGTCTGGCGGAGCGTGGCTTGGGCCTACTGTCGAAGCAACCATAACGGACTTGAAGAGCAAGGGACATCAGGGCGTATTCATTCAGCCGATTGGTTTTCTTTGCGATCACGTGGAAATTTTGTACGACATCGATATCGGCTTTAAGCAGTTTGCGGAACAGCAGGGAATGCGCTTGTGGCGCGCCGAATCCCTCAACGATTCGCCATTGCTGGCCGCGGCGCTGGCTGACATCGCGCGATCGCGCCTGACGGCAAGTGTGGCATGAAACGAATCGCGATCATCGGCGGGGGAATCTCGGGGCTTTCGGCCGCGTTTGCCTTGGAGGAGAAACGCCGGGTCGGCGTACCCCTTGAATACACCCTGTACGAAGCAACTTCGCGGCTTGGCGGCGTCATCGACACGCAGAGGATCGACGGGTGCCTGGTCGAGGCTGGTCCTGATTCCTTCCTTACTGAAAAACCGTGGGCCATGGACTTGGCGCGCCAGCTCGGGCTTGACGATCAGCTCATCGGCTCGAATGATCCCGATCGCAAGACCTACATCCTGGTAAAGGGCCGACTCATTCCGATCCCCGATGGCCTGATGTTCATGGTTCCGACGAAGATTCTGCCCGTTGTCTTCTCTCCCATGTTCTCGCTGCAAACGAAGTTGCAGATGGCCATGGAATGGTTCCATCCGCCGCACCGGGCCGCATCAGATGAAAGCGTCGCGTCTCTCGTGGAGCGCCATTACGGGACGGAGATGGTGGACCGCCTTGCCGATCCGCTGCTTTCGGGAGTTTATGGGGGCCAGGCGAGATACCTGAGCGTACGCGCCGTTCTGCCGCGTTTTGCGGATATGGAAGCCAAGCACGGAAGCCTGGGTCGTGCTATGGTCTCAGCTCGCGTACAGATGGCGAAGCACAACCCGGCTCAACCGAAGCCGCTGTTTACTTCCATGAAGGATGGAATGCAGCAGCTGGCTGACGCTGTGCTCGCGCGCATTCCGGCGAGCGAGCGCCGCACAAATAGTCCGGTCGAATCGCTGCGCAGAGGCGATGGACAATGGCTGGTTGCCGCGCGAGGTTTGACGGACAAGTTTGATGCGGTGATTTTGGCAGCTCCAGCTCCGGCCACAGGAGCGTTGCTTCAATCGGTAAGCCCAACCTTGAGTTCGGAACTCTGTGATATCGCTTATACCTCCTCAGTCACTATCAATGTGATTTACGACAGTTCCGTAAGGGCTTCGCTGCCGCCGGGCTTCGGCTATCTCGTTCCGCGCAGCGAGGGCAAACAGACGCTGGCCGCAACCTTCGTTCACAATAAGTTTCCTCATCGCGTGCCGGCTGGTCGCGCCTTGCTCCGTTGTTTCATTGGTGGGGAAAATTGCGAGGCAGTTTTGCGATCCTCCGATGATGCCATTATCGGCATCGTTCGCGACGAGCTTCGCCAGGTCCTCGGCATTAAGGCCGAACCGCGTGCTGCTCTTGTTTCGCGCTGGCATCGAGCCATGGCGCAGTATGGAGTCGGCCATCTCGAGCGGCTTGAGCGGATTGAACGCGGCTTGCGTGAGCTACCGGGCTTAGGAATTTCAGGGAATGGATATCGCGGGATCGGCGTCTCCGATTGTGTGCGATCCGGGACCGAAGCGGCAAACCGGGTGCTGACTGATCTTGGATTATCGGCGCAAAAGGGAGAGTCACAGCTCGAAGCCCAGCCCTCTTATGGCCGTTGAGCTTTAGTCGCGGCTGTACCGCTGCTCTTTCCAGGGATCGCCGCGCATGTGATAGCCGTTCTTCTCCCAAAAACCGGGCGCATCGCGCTCTATAAATTCGAAGGAACGCACCCATTTCACCGATTTCCAGCCATACAATTGAGGAACGATGAGCCGCACCGGATAGCCGTGCTCAGGAGTGAGCGCCGCGCCGTTATGATGCGTCGCCAGCAGAACATCGTCACGATCGAGATCGGATAGCAGAAGATTCGCCGTGAATCCCTGCTCCGCGTGGACCATTACGGCAGTGGCGATCGGTTTTGGATGAGAGCGCTGCAGCAGTTCGCGAACAGGCACTCCCTGCCAGTGATTATCAAAGCGGCTCCAGCGCGTGACGCAATGAAAATCCCGCGCGACTTCGACTCGAGGCAAGGAATTGAATTCACGCCAACTCAGCGCCAGCGGTGATTCGACCAGTCCATAAACGCGAAACTCCCACCGCTCGGGATCGAATCGAGGCACAGAGCCATAGTGCAAAACCGGCCACTTCAGGGTCAGCGATTGTCCCGGTGGCAGCCGCCCCGCGCGCTTCATCTCCTGCTCGCGCTCCCGTCGTTCGTTTCCCTGAAAAAGCATTCTGGTCTGCAGATTACTTTACCGCAGTACCAGCCGGTGCTTACCCTCACCGCCGCTTGTGACCTAAAACACAGACCCCTGCCTTGGCACGTACTGGAATAGACGTTGGGCTAAGACAGAGCCGCCTAAGGAGCCGTCATGAGCACACTGCTGGTGGATGAAAAGCTGGACAAGAGAGCCGATCTTGCTGGGCCGGGAATCGGCGACTATCGGGAACTGGAAAAGGTCCTGCCCAAAGACTACCGTTCGCTGCTCACTCCTAAAGAGACGCAACAGGCCATTTTCCGCATCAAAAGATACATCGAAGACAATCTCTGCAAAGAGCTCAACCTGATGATGGTGGAAGTCCCGCTGATCGTGGACGTGGAGAGCGGCGTTAATGACATGCTCGATCGCGACGGATCGCGCACTCCAATTCAATTTCATATCTCGAACGATCGCGATCTCCATCCCGTCAATGCTCAGGTGGTGCAGGCGGCAACGAAGTGGAAACGCGTGGCGCTAAAGCAGTTCGAATGTAAATCCGGCGAAGGCATCTGCACCGATATGCGCGCCGTTCGCAAGGATTACTTCCTCGATCACGATCACTCGGCGTATGTGGATCAGTGGGACTGGGAACGGGTAGTCACCTCCGAGCAGCGCAACCTCGACTTCCTCAAGGCAATCGTGGGTAAAATCTGGAAGGTTCTGGTGGGCGCAGAGAAATTTGCGCAATCGTTATTTCCGCAGCTCAAGGATTTTCGTTATCCCGATCTGCCGGAAGAACTCACTTTCCTGCATGCGGAAGAAATTCTTGACATGTATCCCAATCTCCCACGCAAGCAGCGTGAGACCGAAGTGCTGAAGAAGTATCCCGCGATATTCATAACCGGCATCGGCTGGCCGTTGAAAGACGGCTATCCGCATGAGATGCGCGCAGCCGACTATGACGACTGGATCAGCGAGACTCATGAGGAGACCGGCAAAGACACGCACGGGCTCAATGGCGACATCCTAGTATGGAACCATGTTACGCAGAGACGGCATGAGCTGACGTCGATGGGAGTTCGGGTGACGGCGGAGACATTGAAAAAACAGCTGCAGATGTCTCATCAGAACGACTTTCTAAGCTTGCCGTACCATAAGGCGATCCTGAATCACGAAATTCCACTATCGATTGGCGGCGGAATCGGCCAGTCGCGAACACTGATGCTGCTGCTTCGCAAAGCTCATCTCGGCGAAGTCAGCGTGACGGTCTGGCCTAAGATTCTGAAAGAGATGTGTGCGCAGAAAAATATTTTCGTTCTCGAATAAATTCCATCGAAACCAGCTACCGGGCTCGCTGTGTGGGCCCGGTTTTGATTATGAGAAAACTACCGCTCTAGCCACAACCGCGTCCTCCGTACTATCCTGCAATACCAATTCTTCTGGTCCGACGAGACAGCTCCGATGAGAGGCCTGAATCACAAGCGCGTGTTGATCACGGGAGGTGCGAGCGGCATTGGCGCTGCGACCGCGGCCCGCTTCCTTGAAGAAGGCGCAGCCGTTTGCGTGCTGGATCGCGATGCGGAGGCGCGCCAGCGCATACGGGCTCAACTACCTGACTTGGCGGAAACTCTCGATGCAGACGTTAGGAATCGGGCGCAGGTCGAAGCGGCCTTTGCCGACGCGGTTCGAATTATGGGTGAAGTTGATGTGCTCATAAACAACGCAGGCATCAGCATTCGCCACAAGTTCCTCGACATTAGCCCGGAGGAATGGGACAAGGTGATAGCGGTAAATCTCACTGGCATGTTCCAGATGGCGCAGGTTGCTGCGCGTCATATGTGGGAGCGCGGCGGCGGAGTGATTCTGCAGACCGCATCCACAAACGGCATCATGGGGTATCCCTACTATGCGGATTACAACGCCAGCAAAGCTGGTGTTATAGAACTGACGCGGTCGATGGCGCTGGAGCTGGCGCCGAAGGTTCGTGTCTGTGCGGTTGCGCCGGGGTACGTCCTCACGCCTATGCAAAAAGCGGAATACAGCGAGTCGATGCTGCAGGAAGTAAATGACAAAATCCCATTAGGACGGCATGCCAAGCCTGAAGAGATCGCCGCTTTGTTCGCGTTCCTTGCTTCGGATGACGCGTGCTTCATCAGCGGTCACGTGTACACCATTGATGGCGCCGAGACCTCTGGGGGACTGGCGAGCCATTGAGATTGCGTGACATCATCGCGTCAGAATGCGAATCGTTTCACCAACCGCGCGCAACGCACCAGGCGGTAAGCGGGGAAAGCCATCCGGGGCAGCTTGATCGCAGTCCATTCGCTTATGCCAGGCGTCGAGAGCAAACGCCAGAGAAACTGCCCGCGGTCCTTGCGAATTTCCCTTAGTCGCATCATCCAGCGGAAATATGCGACCGATTCACTGTTGTAATCGCGGGACTCGGCGATTAGATTTTCGATTTCGGGCGCCAAATTTTCAATTTCATCATCCCGCTCAATGATGGTCCTGACATCATGCGGAATCTGTGCCGCAAGCAGCTTGTGCGCCAGACAGAAGCTGAGTCCCAAAATCCGTTCCATGCCCAGTGTTCTGGCCTTTGTCGTAGCCGATTTCCAATCGATTTCGAGATTGGCAAGTTGGGTGACGTCGCAGAGGATGCAGAGCTCTGTCCAGAGGTGTTTTGCCGCATGAAGGCAAACCGATAGTGCAATATCTTCATTGCAAAGTGTCGGGACTCTGGAGCCGCCAATATCAATTTCTGCGGGGTGCTCGAAAAAACCGTTGACTTCGAGATCGACCGAATAAAACCGCGGCAGAATGCGCCATTGCAGTTCCAAAAGGATTCTGCCGTCCGCTGAACGAAAGCCATATTCGTATCCGGAGGAGATGTACGCGCGTTCTTGCCGTTCGTTCAGCTGGATAGTTGCGGCGTATCCAATTTCACTAAGGGCTGATTTGGCTCGCGCTACATCTTGGGGCCGCACCAGAATGTCAAGGTCGCGAAACTGCCGTGCAGAGGTTTCGCCATAGAGAAGCACCGCTAACGTTGGGCCCTTGTGGGCCAGAGTATGAACTCCCGAGGCACGAAGCTGCCGGAGTACTTTGATGAGCTCGCATGTCAGAACGAACGTTTTTCTGACGTTGTCGTTATAGAGCGCTGCCAGGTTTCTAGGCTCTGGAGCGTTTGGGATGATCGCCGTCAATTCCGTGTAAAGCTGGGACAGAACCCGATGGTGCTCGGCGATCCGCAGCACCCTCGGCCAATCCAAGGGCAAGCAGAGAATCTCTTCAATTTGCTTTCTACGCTGCTCAACTGGCCTCTGTGAACAGCAAGCTAGCAGTAAATGGAACTCAGCATCAGATCGGCGCTTGCCGAGCATAGCCTCTGAAGCTGAAGCGAGTTGTGGTTCAGCAACGGCGGCCATCAAAAACCGTTCATTCACGTATCAGATTGAACATTATCAGCGCCGCGACAACTGGGGTATTGTCGAGGCAGTTGCACGATGCAGGGCATTGTTCTCGATTCCGTCAGCAAAATATTCGGCCGGCCACGAATCCTGGGCCGGCTCGCGCGTACGCTCGCGAAAACGGAGACCTATGCATTGCGTGATGTTTCATTTGCCATGCCTGCGGGGAAGGTGCTCGTCCTGCTTGGGCCCAACGGAAGCGGGAAAACAACGACACTTAAGCTGCTCTCGACAATCTTCTTTCCTGATAACGGATCTGTACTCGTGAACGGTTGGGACACCCGTCAAGATGCGGGCCAAGTACGGAAACAGATTTCGATTGCGATCTCGAGCGAGCGCTCTTTTTATCCCCGCCTGACGGCCAGAGAAAACCTGGAATTTTTTGCGTCCCTTGATGATGTGCCGCGACGCACCCGGAAGCAGCGAATCGAGGCCGCCTTGCAGCGGACCGATCTTGCCGAACTTCGCGACGTCCAGATCATGAAGTTTTCCAGCGGCATGCATCAAAGGCTGGCACTGGCGCGTGCGTTGATGAAGCAGCCTTCCGCGGTTCTCCTGGATGAGCCGACGCGAAGTCTCGATCCGGGTGCTACGGCCCGCTATTGGGAATTGATTCGAGACCTGCCCGCTTCTGGCACGAGCGTGGTCTTGGCTAGTCACAACTTCGAGGAGGCCATTGCAGTCGGCGATTCTGTAGCTATCCTGCAACGGGGCGAATTGATCTTTTACGAAAGCACAGACGGGCTGAATGCGGAACGACTGAAATCACTGTATGCCGACCTGACGGAGGTGTCCAGGTTTAGAGATGAGTTGGTGGAGGCCGCCTCGTGACCGCAGGTTTAGCAGACAAAGCCGTCGCCATTTTCTGGCGCGATCTCCTCACCAGCTTCCGCTATCGCAATGGCTTTGTAATAAGCGCTATTGCTGCCCTTGGCGAATTGGCCGCCTTCTACTATCTCGCGCGGGCGGTCGGGCCTGGGTATCGCCCGCAAGGCACGGATTACTTTCTGTTTCTTCTTGTGGGAACTGGTTTTTTCTCATGCTTCGTGGGGACAATGAATGCGTTCGTTCGCGTGGTGCAGGATGCTCAACAATCCGGCACCTTGGAAGTGCTGATGACGACTTCTACCCCTGGTCTTGTCGTGCTGATTCTTAGCGCCCTCTCGACTATGACCAACAATATTTTGCAGTTCCTGTTTTATCTGGCGGCCGGTCTCCTTCTGTTTGGAACGTCACTCGGGAGTATTCACGTACCGGCTTGTGTCGTGGTGCTTGCGCTCTCGGCGATTATTGCCGCTGCAACCGGGATTCTGGCCGCAGCCGTTCAGCTCGCTTTTCAAAAGGGCTCGGCATTGGTATGGCTCTTTGGATCGAGTGCGTGGTTGCTGACGGGAACTCTGTTTCCGGTTGAAGTTCTGCCGCGGCCGGTGCGGTTCCTGTCAGACCTTGTCCCGCTCACTCATTGCCTCAACGCGATCCGGCCGGTTCTACTTCGCGGTGCCAGCTTGGCTGTGGTTTCACCTGAGATCGAAATCCTGGCGGTTCTTGCGCTAGCGCTCGTCCCACTCTTCGGGGGTATATTTACCTGGACGCTCGATCAGGCAAGGCAGCAAGGCACACTGTCGTTTTATTGATCGAAGAATGGGGTTTCCGCCTGAAGTCGGGTACAGAGGTCAACCCAGTTGCTTCAGATGCTCTTCAACGGCAATCAGATCGGCCCAAATCGCGGAACAACATTCAACAATTGCTGCTTGCAGCTTTGTGTCCGCCACCAGCTCCGCGATTGCCCTGATACGAACCGCCTCGGTCTCGATGCTGCTTAGCCTTCGCTCAATCCATTCAACTATCTCTGCCCGGTCCCTACTCACACACCATCATAGGACTCACCGAACCTTTTGTCATATCCAGAACAGGGTCACCATCGGACTTATGGCTCGCCGAGGTTAGTCCTGCTGAATTAACACCAACAGGCTATTGAACCATTCAGCGTACACGCTATAGTACGCGGCAGTGCGAGTGTACTTAGAAGCCCTGTCGGAAAGCGCGTCCGCAGGGCCTTTTTCTTGATTACGACGTTCTCAGGAATGTGGCTTTACGAGGTGCAGCATCAAGACATAACTGTTCGAATCCGGATCGAACAGCAATCGCCAAATCACCGGCTGCTTGGTCGCCGCGAGTGTATGCAGCAGCAGCGTACGCGCAGGCATGTTGTCGCCCCCGATGGTTAAGTTCAAGTGATTCATAAAACCCGGCGCAATCCCGGACGAGACACTGTATTTGCCTTGCGTTGAGAGAAGCTGGCAAATCGCATCTACCGTTTCCCTTCCAGTCCGTGCCTGTGATGGAAGCGTTATCATCAAATCCAGGGGATTGGTTTGCTTTGCGGCCTTGCCTTGTGCGTCGCGGGCGCTCCGGCCGATTACATCAATGCGGTCTTCGACCTTGGTGATCTCAAACTGCCCTGGATTGCCGGAACGGTTGTAAGCGTCCACAACCAACTGAAGCGTCTTTTCCTCATCAGGAGCAGCCGAAGGGCTTTTTCCGCCTGGAAAATCCACATTGAAAGCGTGGCCGCCCGGCACTTTCATCCGTTTCTTTGGATCATCGGGATTGGGAATCTCTGCCAGTTCCGTGGCAACCACGTATTGGGGATCTTCGTAGCTGATCGGCCAGTGGTATTCCAACTGGAGTGCATCCAGAGCCTGTGCCAGGGGCCGCGGATCATCGGCTGAAAGATGGATATTGCCGACCGTCAGAGTCGCGTGCGTGGCATAGGTGTTCTGGGCGGTCGAACTTAACCCACAGCAAAAAGCCAATGCTGCTGTTAAGGCAAGAAGAAAGAGAATTTTTGACTTCATGTACGATCCCTCTAGTTCCAAGCTCCTGGTTTGCTCCATCTTGCGGGATTTTGTTTGCTCTTGGCAATGGAGTTGTGTGGTTAGTACTCCGTGACCCCATAGTCGAAACGATTAATTCTTTTTGGGGCTTGTAATAACGCCACGGGACGCGTATAACCCCAAAATTCGGCAAAGTAGTGAGGTTGCCTTGACCAGGAAGGAAGAAACCTGGATCGAAAAGTATCGCGCTGCGCTCGACAGCCAGCCCGCCCAAAAGCCTCTGCTGTGTTCCGTTACCCAAAAAATGTCCACTATGGCAAGCACTCTGGCGTCGACTCTGGCGAAAGCTGCGAAACTTTCCTTTGGCGCGACCGCACCTACGAAGGTGGCCTCCTCTCCATTGCCCGAGAACCAGCAAACGTCAGCCTTGCCCCAAACAACCCCATCTCCGCGCACGTCAATTTCACTCAAGAAAACTGCAATGCCCGTACCGGCGCCGCGCCACGCGTCCGATGCTCAGGCTGGCTAAGAGCGGACCGCCGACCCGAACCTCGGTTTACGACAAACAGGCTAGATTGAATAGTGTAGTCCTTTTGCATACAGAGGAAAGTTAGTATACGCAGAGAGGCGTCCGGAAGATTTAAGCATTTTGGCTAAGATTTCACTTGACTATCGCTTCAGAAAATAACAAAATGTCGCTCGACTTCAGCCCCGCCCCCAAGGGGCAGCGCAGTTCCCCAGGTGCCGTACTAACAAGAGATGATTGCCAAGGACAATCCAACTCAGCTGCATTTGCACAGCTGACGAGCGTTTTGGGGACCACCTTAGCAGGAAGAACAAGAGTGCAGGACGCTAGCTGAATCGGTGTCCCGTGATGTGGGAACTTGTTCGGACACAATGTGACCTAATTCGAAGGTAAACACTCCAGGCGGGTGGCTGCCTGCCAGGAGAAACGAGGATGGCGTTGTGCATGCTATTGCAACTCAACCGGGCTTAGTAGTTGTGGATGCATCGCTGAAGCTGCTGGCGTTTAACAGTGAAGCTCTTCAGATTCTGACTTTCCCTGAGCATCCCGACAAGGTTGCCCGCCTTGATGAGTGGATCAGCATCCAAATCCGTACCCGGCTGCTCGATGGGCAGCCGCTAACCGCTGCCAATGTGGCAGCCGAGTTGCGCTCATCCCGCAGAACCTATATTTGCCGTTCCTTTCCGGTGAGCGCCAGCAACGGATCTCCCCAACGGAAACCCTCGCTCGCGATCCTGATGGAGCGAAGGACGAACGGCACTCTGAAGCTGGCACAGATTTGTGGGCAGTACGGCCTTACAGCAAGGGAGCTGGAAACGGTTGAGCTTCTCTTGCAGGGGCTCACGAGCAAAGAGATCGCCGAAAGGATGAAAATCAGTCCCAACACGGTGAAAGCTTTTATTCGTCTGGTGATGGTGAAAATGAGCGTCTCAACCCGCTCAGGAATTATCGGCAAAATTGTAAGCCAGAAAGGGTAGAGGGCAACTTGTGGATAAGACGGGCTGGATTAGTGCTATTGGGCTAATGCGCTTGGAGACTTGTATTTACGGCCAATAACGCTAGAGTTCACAGTGCGCTGTTTTGCCGAGCTACCCTCCCCCGGCCGGCTTAGCGCAATCCACAAGGAGGAAAGTAATGCCTCGTACAAAACTAGTTGTAATCTGTTTGGCGCTGGCACTGTTGGCCACCGGAAGCGCTCTGGCGCAGACTTACCAGGGTCCCTTCAAGGTCGACTATTTTTCCAACGCCAACACGGCCGGTGCTCCGGACGGGACCGTACGGTTCGACAACCCGGGCACATCCGGGGGGTATCTCTGCGCTGAC
>Ga0335078_10001637_pt1 | contig 33721 bp, 36 predicted proteins | sample Lox_Sample_32_FD_206711 | JGI IMG/M metagenome (GOLD analysis project Ga0335078, IMG submission 206711) | Soil microbial communities from Loxahatchee National Wildlife Refuge, Florida, United States - Lox_Sample_3.2 | ecosystem: Environmental > Terrestrial > Soil > Wetlands | place: USA...
TGCCGTCCGCGTTGGGCAAGGCCACGAACGTGTGTATAATGATGAACTTACCGCATCCAGTGGGCGCTTAACTCAGCGGTAGAGTGCCATCTTCACACGCTAGCCATCGATCCACCGGCCATTGATTCTAAAGACGTTAGATAGCGTTAGTAAGCGGGGAAAACGGTATTTTCGCCGCGATTTGGTACGCTTTTGGTACGGTCGGGCCGCGAGCAAGACAATGGCGGGGTGCGGTCCTTCCTACCGCGCGTCTTGAGTCATCTCATCACGGGATTGAGCTGGCCCTGAATGGGCAGGACTGATAAGCCTAGTCGGAAGGGGAAGATAGTCTACGTGAAGGAGGGATTTATTCCCTAGCGGGCCACCCATTCTGCTTAATTTATTGATTCCACGACCAGCACGAATGCCGAAATAGGCGAGAAAGGCGAGTTCTTCATTCAGTTTTTTTCCACAAGGCGCGTTACAGACTACACAAGAATATTCTTGGCATGCCAAAATCTTTAGACGGCTACTCGGCGCCCGGAGGGTTTGCGACTACAATCTTCAGCACATCAATGACTTGCCGGTAACCAGCCCGGCCGGACGTGACTCCCGCACTTCTTCGAGAATTATTGAGATTGCATCCATTCAAAGGGAGCACGTTGCACAGTAATGCCACAGCGTGGCAAGTCGCATTATCCTCGGAACTTTGTAGGTTCGGGTGAATGAGTTGGTAGGAAAACGTAATCTCAGCGAGTTGCGCGGAAAGGATATCAAGCGCACCTGCCTATCACGCAGGAGGCCGCGAGTTCGAGTCCCCATCGTAGCGAATAGGCGTCACCCAACAAGCTTCTCTGGGCGGTGCTGTGACTGGGGGCCAAGTCAAGCTCGCCAGTTAACGCACTATGAACCAAGTCTATGGCAGCCCGTGTCAGTAAGCGCACTCTTAACTTGTAAAGCGGTAAGCGCACTGCGACCAGTGCTGATAACCAGGCGCGATCCGCATAATGGGAATAGCTGACCCGGAGGATATGTTCAATTCCCTCTTGCGCCGCATGGGCAAGATGAATGGCCCGTTGCGTGTTAAACAGAGCTTGCCGCGCTTCTTTGACGAATACTTTTCCAGCTTCGGTGACGGCGATAATACGGATAATACGTCCCGTTACACGAACGAAGAGGTGAAGTCGGTACCGTTTTTCAAGATCTGTGATCAACTTGATCGCATGATCGCAGGTTGGCTGATACCCAGTACATGAGCGGCTCGGGTGAAGTTTAGCTCGTCGGCCAAAACAACCGCGGCATGCAGGTGGCGCGAGTCAACGTCGGGAAACACAACTTCAAACCCCAGGTGCAGGGTGCCAGTCTGGAGGACACCGATCGCTTCGTCCAGAAGCAAGGTTGGTCAGACGGAAAACTTATGTTTTCCTGTGTTCCTTTGACCATTGATTTGTGTCGTCCGGATTCGAAGACTAACGCTATCGGGCTCCCACCGGCTGGTTCCCAATCTGTTGGACCAGCCACTGCATGATCAGGGGATAGGGAAGGAACGATCCCGCCCGGGGATCAGGCGCATACGACTGTTCAGAGATGGTGGTTGGATTGATTGCCTGCCATTCGCGTTCGACAAAACGGAGATGGTAGTGCGGGCCAACAAACCTCTCTGCCATTTTCTCGGCTGCTCCGCCCGTGGTCTCCAACGTCCAAACTGGCGGGATTGTCCGGACATTCCGTGACTCGGCATCAGTCCAGAACAGTTTGGCCTCGTCGATCACTCCTTCCATCCCGCCGATCGCTACCATCGCGATGGGTCTTTCTTTCCTAAACATCGCTTTGCGCATAAACTCAAGGCTGAGGGGACATTGCACATGCTTTTGCTTCGGATTGAACCTCTCACCCCCCTGAGCCTTACACCAGATCAGGCTGGCATAGCCGAGACGATACAGTTCCCACGTTTTGTCCGGCAAGTAGTCATCATAGGCATGCGACTGATAGATCACGACGGCTGGACCCCTTCGTTCAAGGTACCCAATCTCCTCGACATCTGGCGGTTCATCGGCGCGAAAGTGCGGAGTAATGTACTCACCCGCAATTGATGCGACCAGCGGAGAAATGCTGGGATGTGCACCGAAAACGAGAATTCCATCTTGCAGGAACACGGCTCGCGCAAAGCTCACGACTGCCTCCTCGATCTCAATGGCAGCGTAAGATGGTCGCCGGAAGCCTGACCTCGTCGGAATGCTGGCGGATAGGAATACCGGACGTCCTTGAAGGACACCGGTCCGACGACTCTTGGAGTCGCTCACAGGGTGCCCTCCTTGATCTTCTGTGCAGCGCTGTTGATCTCAGCTTCATCGAGGCATTCAAGTTTGCATAGGTTGCGCAACCATTCCAATCGCTCGATCCGTTTGCTCTCCAACAAGGCCGTAGGCCCGATAATCACTCCCCTTGATGCCGGTGCAATCAGTGTCTTGGGATGTGTACTATAAAAATCCGCAACCTCAGGCGGCCGCGTCGTCATCCATATCGAGTAGCGGTTGGAGTTCCCGACTGCCTCTGCGATCAGGAGCCCGTTAGGCTCCAATGAAGGATTCAAGATTCCAGCCGCGCGCAAGGATTTCAGCATGGTGTCTCTTAGGTAGTGACGGCGGCGGAAGATCGCGTGGTCATGGGTCCATTTGATGCGCGCCACTACTGGATCGAGCGCCGTGGGCTTCAGTCGGCCCCACTGGCAGACTCTTTCCGGCTCATCGGGTAAACCGAATAGGGGATTCTTCTCGCGGGTTGGCAGCTTTTCGAAATCGCGCCACTTCAGATCAAAGCGCAAATCCACGTCGATCGTAGGCAGCCGCTCTGCGAAAGGAAGCCGTAGCGCCAGCAGTCCAAGCCTGAATCTCTTCGTGTAATCGATTTCGTGTTGGGTCCACTTGGAGCTTTGTATCCATGATGACTCCAACAATACTACCATCGCCTTGTCTGCCAGCTCTTGATTGAGGCGGCGCTGGAAATCGAGACCGGGTTCAATACTGAAGCGGTCAAGAAATACCTCGAAGCCTTCGTGTGTCAGACAGTCGAACAACTGTTCCGCGAGGGGCTGTGTTTCTATTCGCCGATAGCTGATGAAAACGCGATGCTCGTCCGTGGTCAGTCCTGCACGGGAGAGAATCGCCGGCACCGATTCTGTGATCAATTTCGACCAGAAGGCGACGTTGATTTTGCGCAGATTGTCGGTTGGTAGCACTGTGCTTGGATCGGAGCCCGCCGGCACGACGGGGAGGACCGAATCGGTCGTCGAATTCTGCCATGTTACAAACCAATGGCGGTTGGCGAGCGGCGTGTTTTGGTCACAGACGGCGACGAGCAATTTCTGGCGATCCTTCTCGCAGAAGAACGACTCCGTTGTGGGATCGACGCTTCGAACAGTGCCGCCATCGCGGCAGGCGTGAGCGAGACCTGAGGTTAACAGTACCTCGCGCAGTTCGCTTCGCAGAGTCCCTGCTCCAGTCCGGGATTTGTCCGTTCTGGCGTGTGCGACAACGATCGCACCGGGTGTGACAACGGCGACTCCGTCGAAGAGGTCGACATCGTAACAATCGGCGTCGGTCTCGGTCCAAATAATGAACGAATCCGCCATAATTACGAACGCGTTACCGCGTAGATCACAGCCATCATTGTGGCGTGAATCAGCGAAACGGACGGTCGGATAAACGCGATAAGCGCCATGGAGACCGTCGTTTTGATCTTCATCGAATATGTTGTTGCGGTTCCTTGAAACGCTTCGTCATACAGGTTTCGGAAGGCTCGCTCCAATCGCAGATAGTACGCGTCGAGCAGCCAAAAGACGAATGATGGCACGAGAGCCAGCATAGCCGCTTTCGGGTGCGAGTCCTTGGCCGCTGCGAAGCCTATAGCGGCCGTCGCGAGCGCGACGTTCCACGACTTCATCTGGAAGGAGTTGCCTGCCATTCGCGAGATTGTGGACTGTATGAACTCGAGATGTTTCTCAGAGGGCATGCGATATCTCCTACTCTTGACCGTAATCAAGCCGACACCGATTTGCATTGTAGTTCGAAACTGTACTTGACTCGCCGAGGTATGTTTGGCGCTCTGCAGCCGTAAGACATACGCGAGTAGAACCCTTCAGAAACTGCAAGACCTGGCTCCAGTCGCCATCTTTTGGAGGGGACTTGGGCTGGAGTGGCCAAATAATCAGACTGCCGGACGTCGAAATGGCGGCGATGCTGTTGCCCGAGTTGTTGAATGTTGCTGAGGTGATATCACCGAAGGACCCTTGGAGAGGTTTGAGCCCCTCGTCGGCCGAGCCTATCAGTAGGTTACCCTTTCCAAGCGCGATCGCGATCCTGGATCCATCCGGGCTGAACTCGCCGCTCACGGCTGGGCTAGGTAAGGTGAATTCGTTCAAGGAACGTTGGCTAACAATGTCCCAAATAACTGCCTTCGTAGCTGTTTGGTTGTCTGCGGCATGATCCGCCGGTCCCGCAGCACTATTCAATAGTAGCGTTCGACTATCAGGGGACAAGGCAAGCAAGTTCAAGTTTGGGATCGTTACTGAAGTGACATGCCAATCTTGAACTCGAAAAAGATTAACTGTCTGATTATTATCCATCGTAGCGAGCCAACGTCCGTCGAAGGTAAAAAACGGACCGCCTACCCTGTTGAGGCTCATGTAAATATCAAGACAATTAGCGGTCGCACTGGGAGCCAGTGGATTTTGCGGAGGCTGATACATGACAACTGAGTGATTTGGATAAGCGACCAACAACACTTTCTCGTCTGGGCTGAAGCGCGCATAAATTGGAACTTGTTTTCCGAAGGCCGATCCGGAACCGAAAAATCGCTTGCTCTTGCTGAGGCAGTTTGCTGACGATCCGAAACTCGATTCATCGACGCGTATAGCGGAAATCTCAGTCCCAGCGTTAACATCCCAAATCCTCACAGTTCGATCTGCGCTGGCGGTGACAAGCCTCTTACCTTGTTGGTCAAATGTGACGGAGAGCACAGAATCGGTATGGCCCCGAAATGTTCTTATGAGCCGCCCGGTTGCCACGTCCCACATCCTGGCTAACCTGTCGTCATGGGCCGTAGCAACCGATCTTCCGTCGGGACTGAACTCAGCTGCATACAAAATTCCACTCGCATCAATGATCATGGAAGGGATCACTTTCGACGCGACGCTTTGAGCCACTACAAGCCCCCCCGCCGGCTCTATTGAAGGGTTTAGGTTCTTCAAGAGAAGCACGGAAAGCAGAGGATTCTCGTCGCTGCTCTGCTGAGCGAAACCTAATATCGCGCTTTGACGTGCCCTGGAACCGAATGCGGCCGAATAACGATATATGGAGAACCCCAGCAAGGCTACGAGCACGATTACAAAAGCAAATGACGGCAACCACTGAAGCTCGAAGGAGCGACTCTCGGTTTCAAGTTCGCCATGCACTTTCGGGAGTTCGGCAAAGGCGTCCAGCACAGATCGGCGCTCGTCTTCCGTGGGCGGGCTTAAGCTCGTGACCTCTCGGTTGCTAATTGAGGTGGTCAGTCTCTCCATTGAGGCCAACACCGTGTCATACTTTCCCGGATTATCACGAAAGGTCGCGAGCACTTCCTCATACGAGTAATACGCAACGTCGGGCACGCTTAGCCCCGGCCACAAATCCTCATCCACAAATCTCGAAAAGCGGGACTTTGCATATCGCTCTCGTTTTTCCAACTTGTCAATCTCGGCCTGACGCACTCGCATTGGCACAGGTATGATGGAGAATCCCCAAGGAGAGACCGACGATTGTTCTTTTCCACGCTGTGCAACGACCGATTCGGCCACTGTTGCAGCACCATCGATGCTCTGGTTATTCAGAGTGAAGCAAACTACTAATGTATCGGGCATCTGGATTGTGCATATACCCGAAGTATCACTGACACCAGTGCGGCTGTCGATGAGTATATAGTCGTACTCAGCGCACACGTTCTGTTTGACGCGTTCAAAAAACGCTCCACCGCCGAGATCCAAATAGAGATGTTCCCAATTAAAAGCGTTTACATTTCGCGCATATGCACGACCTTGTCTCCCGGCAGGCACGAAGTCAATGGCTCCAGGGGGCGGGAACTCCCACTTCAGCGACATGGCATAGGGCGATATGTTTGCATATTGAAAGTACCAGTCTTTGTTGAGGGACTTTTCTTCTGGAGGCGTCTTAGCCTTTCCTGCATACTCCATGACTAATTCTATGAGACCAGGAGAAGACGTGATGTCAGGGTCGAGCAAGAATGGTCGAAAATAGCGATGCAATCCTGGTGCCTCCAAGTCCCAGTCAATTGTTAGGACTCGATTGCGCCTGCTTGCGAGAATCCATGCAACGTTTGCTAATGCCATGGATCTGCCGGTGCCGCCCTTATATGAATAAAACGTTATGATTCGGCCTGGTTTCATCAGATTGTAGGAAGAGTTTGTCCAGTCGGAACACTCCGCGACGGCAATCCTTTGCTGATTACGTTTCGGTACAATGAATCTAGTGTGTCGGAGAGTTCCACTTCCAATTCCCCAAGTGTCCTGATGTTGTCGCGAAAGAATCGCGGATCGGTACGGGCATAATTATCGTCGAATACCACAGTCAGTTTGTTGCGCAAGGCGGCTTCGCGAGAGCTACTTCGCGCTGTAGTGGCGTCCCAGACGACCAGGGCAGCCGAATTGAGGAAGTTGTATCGATCGTATTCCTTGAGAAGCGTCTCTGTGGGAGCCTGATCGAGGGTCTCGGGATCGACCAGCAGTACGACGAGGGTATTATTTTTCTTTGCCTGTTCAAGTTCCGCAACCAGGGACGGTGTGAGTGGAATTTCAGCCGGATAGAATCCCTTTGAGAGAGCCTTCAAATATGCGAGGGGGCCGATCATGTTATCGGGTGGCGGAGGAGGAAATGGACGCCAACCTGCGACGGGCGTAGTTCTGGCAACATACACGAAACGCACTGTTTTGGGCCCTTCAGTCGCAACTGTCCCGATCGTGTCGGGTACGCCTGAGGCTGATATCGTGGGGAAGGCTGGCGTGACCTTGTCGAAATCCAGGAACCCTGCAAGAGCGTGCAGATTCTCCTTCCTCGCATCCATGATCCACTTTCCCATTTCGACCACGAACTGGCGGTATTCCAGCTTGTAGTTTCGCTGGATCATCAGTTCCCTCAAGCCTTTTTCGATGTAAGGACCCGGGAATGCTCGATGTGTGTACTGGATCAACTCAAGGGCTCTGGGGATGCTTTCCGGTTTTTTCCAAATTACTGGGAGGATTACTTCGGGCGGACTGGTATGCAGCGCCTGTCGATCGAGAAATACCTGGACTTCCCTCCCGCAAATGGGTCTTGTAAAGTATTTTGGGGAATACAGGCACACCAGGCACTTGCAGCTTTGCAATGCTTCCGGAAGGCTGCGACCGTAATTTGCCCCGAGTTTCAACAGCTGATCGTAAAATCCGACCGGATCAGTCTCCTTGAGAAGCCCGGGGTTCTTGTCTCGAATTTCGTCGCACAGGTCTTTGTAAAATTCAAACAAATATTCACGACTATCTTCAAGCTCGTCAGATTCATCGCTTCGCGCGTAGCTGAAGAAGAAGTAATCGTCGATGCGCCGGTCTACCTGAGGCATCTACTCACTCCGTTAAGCACTGTAAGGACGGACCGCGCGGTTAGGCTTCGCTACGGACCTACGCAGAAAGCTTATCTGCCACCCAGCAACAATGCAGCAGAACGCTGCGATCACCAAGCTATACTTTATCTCGGCGCACAATCGTATTAGCGGAACCCACCGAAGATCGCCGGCGCTCAGTACCCGAAAAAGTAAAACGTTCTCGCATATCGCAGCCAAAGCTACAATCAAGAGACTCCAGGCAAACGTTTTGCAAGCGCCAGAGAGGATGATGTTTCCAGATTTCCGTGCCGCTTCCACGCAAGCAACACTCAAGAGTGTCGAATAGGACGCTAGGAAGAGAAAATCTAGGCCGAGGGCGAAGGCGGCGATGAGTTGGCCGCGCATTCCCCAGCTCCCCAAAATACTATTCGCAATAAAACCTTGGCCTGCAAGTTCCAGGGAAACGGAACCGAGCGGGGCCGCGGGCGTAGTGAGCATTCGGCCGAGAAAGGCGAGTGAGATCCCGACCATGAGTGCAGATATTCCAGATATCCACATCAATGTGCGTCGGCTGCTCGATGACACAAGTTCAAGCGGATACACCAGGCGCATGATTCCTCCCTGCCCAATGTAATAACGAAGACTCATTCTTACTCGTTAAGTCACTGGCGTCGTGTATCGACTGATTCTACAGAACAGTCCTATTCATTACCAAGCTGTACGCCGAGATTTTCCAGAGAGTCAGAAAGATCGCCGAGTGCTGGTTCTTGCCGAGTGCTGATTCTTGCCCGAGACCTCACGACGAAACGAGACTCTTGACATTCTCGGGTCGAGAGCATAGGTTACCTTCGACTCGGCATTGGAGAAAAGGAGCGTATTGCTTCTCACCGAGGGGGCTCCACCTGCCGACTTCCGACAAATAGCTTCTCACGGCATCGTAAAGGTGCAATGGGAGGAGTGTCTTTGGTATCTGGTCCGGTTTGGTCGTTTGGTCACGGTCCGGGTGGACGGAAGTACGGAGGGTCCCGTGGTAAAGATGATTTCGTTTGTCCAAGTTCTTCTTGAACTGCTGACATCGGACTCCGTTTTTGAGCATTGCGGTCCGCTTTCCTGGAAACCGCTTTCCATCTTCCACTCTGCCACGAGATCCCACCTCATCCGCGAACAGCTGGTTGCACCTTCATTGATCCGAGAGGGGTTAGATGGCCGCGTTTAGGCTCGGAATTAACATGGCCGGAGCCGTTTCTGCTGGAGCGTACACGGCTGGTGTACTGGATTTTCTCACTGAGGCTCTGGACGAGTGGTACGCGGCCAAAGATAGCGGCGACGCTGTGCCTAGCCACGACATCCAGCTAGACGTATTTTCGGGTGCGTCCGCAGGCGGAATGTGTGCCGCAATTGCGTCCATCATGTTGCAGGGCGAATTTGAGCACATTCACGATGCGAGCCAGGAAGGTACGACCAATCGTTTTTATGAAAGCTGGGTCAACAAAATTGACATACGCGAGCTTCTGCAGACAAGGGACCTGCAGCCACAAGCGCCAGTCTACTCTCTTTTGGATTGCACTATCATTGACGAGATCGCAAAATACGCCCTCGTCCCAGGTGCACCGAAGATCAGGCGCTACATTTCTCCGAATCTCACGTTGTTCTTGACACTAACGAACCTGATCGGCATACCCTATTCCCTGAACGACATTGGTGCAGGTTCATTGGAAGAATCGACTCTGTATCATGCGGACAGACTGCGATTCGAAACGGTACGACCAGGAGAATCAACATCGATCGCCACGGCGAAGCCTTTGCCGTTGGGGCGGCCACACGAAGGCGCATGGGCGCTTTTAGCGGAGGCTGCCAAGGCTACAGGCGCATTCCCCATCTTCTTAAGACCTCGCCAGTTAAAGCGTGACTCCGCTGACTATGCCTACCCTATGTGGGAATCGATAAATCGTTCTGCGACCTCAGATCCTCCGATCAGACCTGATTGGTCTCCTGAGATTGGCGAAACGATAAACACGATCAACGTCGATGGCGGCGTAATCGACAATGATCCTTTCGATGTTGCGCATGACTATCTCGCATCTTTAGCACCTCCTCGGACAGATAATCAAAATCCGAGAGAGCCTCTCAAAGCGGAACGAGCTGTTATCACAGTTTCGCCATTCCCTTCCCAAGGCCAGTTCAGTTCAAAGCCCGTATTCGCCGAGGAAGCCACACTGTTGTCTTCTTTAACCAGGTTGATTTCAACCTTCATATCGCAATCACGATTTTTTGGAGAGTCACTCGCGGTGATCACAACCGGTACGTCGAGTCGTTTCGTTATTGCTCCATCGGACACGGCCCTACCTCCAGGTACACCCGCCCTTCAGTGTGCGAGTCTTGGGGCTTTTGGCGGATTCTTTGAACGTAGTTTTCGGGCCCATGATTTCCAATTGGGAAGGCGAAATTGTCAGCAGTTCCTCAGGTACCATTTCGCGCTGCCTGCCCAGAACCCGATAATCGCTTCCGGGCTTGCGACGCTTGGGCCACAATCTGTCGACGTACTAACCAGATTCAGAGTGAAAGCTCCTCCAGATGCGACGAGTGAATTAGATAGCGATTGGGTTCCGCTGATTCCGCTTTGTTCTGAGGTCGTAAGAACAGACGTTCCCGAACCGCCACACGGCAAAATCACAGAGGATGATCTGAATGAAATTGTCAACTTGATCGACAAGCGGTTGAGAGTGCTGATGCCATTGTTGCTACGCGACGTTCCGTCGGAGCCGCTGCGTCTGAGTCTTGAAGGCGTTGCGAGACTAATCGACTTCTTTGGGAAAGGGAAGATTAAGGAGTATCTCCAAGCTCAACTTGGGCTCGGCCCGAATTAGCAGAATGATCGAATGATCGGGGCGCTTCTCCCTACTCTCGTTTCTCTGACGCGAGGAGACTTATGTCGAATGTGACCTTTCAGTTGTTGGGACAGAGCATCAACTTCAACCAACAACAGCTTAAGGATCTGGGTCAGGCGGACCAGGACCTGAAGCTGATCACGAAGGAGGTAGCAGATCTCCGGGGACCACTGCATGCGCTGCAGGATGGGATGTTGGCTTCGCTTGCACTGAATAATGTGAGCCCAAAGTGGACGCTCGCCGGCAGCCCTGCAACATTCACGTTGAAACCGACAGCATCCTTCTCCATCAAGCTCCAGTCGTCCGGTCCCTTATTGAAGTACTACACGGACTTTGACCAGAGCGATCCAAGCAGCCAAGCTTCCGTCGATCCTGCTCCCGGCAAGGTATATCTCATTGTGGAGGCCGACTTCAGCATCTCGGGCGAATTGTCTGGAAGCGGTACTATTCCGAGCGGCATCGGCGTCTTCAAAGTGAGCGGCGACGCGACCGCAAGTGCTACCTTCACCATACGGTTTTTCAAAGCCTTTGATCCCGTGACGACCACGGGAGATGCAATCCAGGACGCCGTCAAGGGGTTCAGTTTGCCGCTGCACAGCGGGACGGTGAACAACCTGCAATCAGGGGATGCACTCTACTATGAGTTCGACGGAAACCTCAAGGTCGGTTTCGGGGCCTCATACGGCATCAGCACCAGTGTTGCTTCGCAAAGCCTGAGCGGAATCAGTCAAGGGATGTCATCCATTACGCAAGCTGCGAATCTTACAAGTCCGGGAGAAACATTTAATGCCCAAGCGGCCTTGGCGATTAATGCCAACCTGAGCCGCAAGTTCCATTGCGTTTTGCAAAAGACGGGAAATACTGCGATCTTGCATCTGTTCAAAGGAACAAATTCGGACTATACCGAGGGTATTTCTGTAAGCGCCGGCATCAGCAACGTATCCAGCCCGTCCATCACTTTCAATGCAGCGGAGCTCACGAACGCCATCGTCAAGAAGCTGCCATCGGCCGATGGAACTGTCGCGCAACTGGCAGCGGCGCAAACCGCGAGTCTGCAGCAAGCAGCTTCCGAGTATATCGATCAGGCGAACAAATGGCTCAGCTCACTTTCGCAGAAAGTAAACGAGCATGGGCAGCTCTCGCTCTCGTTACAGTTCGAGCAAGCTGACTCAGATGCCAGCGCCTTCGGATGGCAGTTCGACGCAACGAAAGGCAATTTTCAACAGGCCTGGGATTTAGCAATGAAATGTGACTTTGTCGATGCGTACGCGCAAGGGCAGGGTACGGTGACACTCCTCGATGGATCCGGATTCGAGAAGACCTTCAAGCGAAACACACAGGTTAAGCTCTCATTCTTTGGGCTCGGCGGCTCGTTTACGCGTCTGGATAGTTATTATGGTGCCACCACGGTCACTTTCCGCCAAGGGATGTTCTGCTTCGAAACCAACGCTGGCCGCATGGAAACAGTGCAAAGCGGCGACGGCAAGTTTTCAACTTCGCTGTACCTCGACTGCTTGGCGACCAGCACCTCTGGCGGCAATACAGTCAACCCCACCGATCTGACCTTGCACGGCATTGTTAGCTGCACTGGGGAGCCGGCCTCACTTGCGAACTTTGGTGTTCTGCTCCACGCGATCGGGGTCGAACTCGGTATCGACGCCGGTGCACAAGTGTTGACACTCGGTGATATCTTTCGCGCCAACGCCAGCCAACGTAACTCAAAAGGAGAAGGCTTGGTCCACATTGTTTACACCATGAATGCGGTGAAACGCATTCGCTTTGACGCGTACGATTCCCGCACTCGTAAGCAACAGGCGCGCCCGCACCTCTTCGATCAGACGAACTGGAATGCGTTCAGCAACACCTTCCAAACGCTGACTTCGAGCTTGGAGCAGGTAATCAACGTTTGGGTACGCCCAAGCGATTACCAGTCGTTTCGCTCCTGGGAGTTCTTCAATTGCTACGCTAATGGATTGACCATTGGGTACGACGGCCCACCCAATACGCAGATGACGGACCGTAGAAACGCCGGGAACCCAACCGACCTGGCTGTTGCTCGCGCTGTAACAGGTGGAACTTCAGACGTGCTGGCTGCTGGTCCGGGAAACGTGAAATTCCAACTGATCGCTTACTATAACGCAGGGCAGGCGTACATGAACCTTTGTGACGATGTCGAGACAGCAGCGACGGTGCTTTCTGGCGGCCAAATCGATTGGCCGACCGTCGTTGATCAACTGAAGCAGATCGCCAAGAAGGACATCGTCGCTGAATATGCCCCACAGGTGATGCTTGCTCTGGTTAATAGCACCCAGGCAACCAGCGTTGAGGTTGTTAGCAGCATGACTGACCAGAACTTTGGAACTGGAAGTGTCATCATTCAGGTAAAGTGACCGAAAACAGGGGGAAACGGCGGCGAAACTGAGGTGAGCACGCCAATGGCCCCGCTTTTGAAGTCCAGAAAGGGGATTCGGGATGATAAATTGGCAGCGTGTCTCCAATCGGGGTTTGATCGCACATGACGCATCGTCGTGTCCTTGGGCTCTCCTCCAATCATCTAGGGTGTATTACAGCGCATTCTTGCGGATTGCGCTTGTTCTCGTTCTTGCTGCTCACGGGAGTGCGCAGAATGGGGCTACAGTGGTCGCGGCTGCTGCCTTGAAGGCTTCGCCAGAGTCGTGCGAAGACGTCACCAACGTTGCTCAGTGTCATCTCAGTTATGCCGCAGGCTGCAGTTTAAGTAAGAATCCGCAATACGACGCGTATTTAGCTTATTTCAAGAATCAGATTCCCACAGTCCTCCCCGAGAGCCAGGGATTTCTGACGCTCTCAGATTTCGCAGATCTTTACCAGAAAGTGCCGGAGGGGATCAATACCAATAACCACGCTACCTATTCACAGCAGTTGCTGGACCTCAACGAAGGTCAATACTTCACTACCGTCGGATACCTCTACTATGCACTCATAAATGAGGGCGGCGAAGCGTGTAATTGCGCGTTAAAAAAGAACCCGCCTGCGTCCGACTATCACATAGGCATCGGCTTTGATGCGCAGCTTGCCCAAACCGCCCCATCTGCAGGTTCCAGCGGACCCGAGTATCAAACGCTCGAAAAAAACAGCATCATCGTAGAAATGACCCCGCACTACCGTGCCAAATACCACCCCAACTGGACCTACGATCTGCTAACGAGCTTGCGTGGAAAACAGGTCAAGGTTGTCGGCCAGCTGATTCTCGACAATGACCACACAAAGTCAAGTGACATTTGCAGCACGCCGCCGGATTCGAGCGACAATGCGAACTGCTGGCGTGAATCTCCGTGGGAACTGCACCCGGTGACCGAGTTTTACGTCTGTCGAGCCCAGAGCTGCGATGCAGATTCGTCCGATTGGGTGGCGCTGGACGACGTCCAGTCGCAAGGATTGGGATCTTCTCCTTCGTCGAACGCATCCAGCGGCACGGGGGAGGGTTCGACAGGGCCCAGAAAACGCAAGAAAAAGGACTAATCGGGCTTCCGATCAGGAGAAGGAAACATGCTGAATCCGATCATCGAGACTGCAATCGGACTGGTCTTCGTTTATCTGCTGCTAAGCATGGTCTGCTCCGTCGTGCAAGAGTGGATCGCTGCCCTGCTGGCACTTCGTGGCAAGAACCTGGAAGAAGGCGTGAAGAACATACTTTGCGGTGACAACGCCTTGGCTCAACGAATCTATGATGATCCGCTTGTCAAGAGTCTGTCGCGACAATCGTGGTGGAACAAGTTGTGGGGAATGAAAGCGCGGCCAGCGTATATACCCTCACAACTGTTTGCCAAAGCATTCTTGAGACAGGCGAACGTGACTGTTAATGCAAATAATGTGCCACAATTACCAGTGGCAGCGAACGCGGCCAACATAACTCAGACAACTCTGGATCTACTCACCACCCTTGGGACCTACGCACCCGGCGAAGTGGACAAACTCACGAGCAGTATTGAGCAGTGGTACGACGACGCCATGGATCGCGTGTCGGGCTGGTACAAGCGACAGTCTCAAATCATCATTCTGGTCATCGGCGCAGTCCTCGCATGCGGCCTCAATGCCGATTCCGTGATGCTCGCCAACGCCTTTTGGCAAGATCCAACACTGCGGGCAGCCACGGCGAATGCGGCGGCGGAATATGTTAAGACTCACCAGGCGCAAGTTGATAAGTTGCGGAACCAGCAGCTTAGCCAGCAGTATCCCAGCACAACACAATCCCTGAAGCCAACCGGCAAGCCAACCCCAGAAGCTCAGTTTAAGTCGGCGACGCAGGATTTGACTAACACGATAGGAGATGTTCAGACTCAGCTCAGCAAGGCGAATGTGCCCTTGGGATGGTGGTGTGAAGCGCCGGCTCCGAATGGCGCGACCAACGTAACAAGCACTGGAACTGCATCCACGCAATCGAGCTCGACCTTGGAGACATCAAAGCAATCGAAGCCTGAAGCGATATGCGTATGGAACCAGAGACCGTCCACATCAGCCCTTTTGCTCTGGAAGGTTTTGGGACTCCTTGCCACTACGCTTGCGCTATCCCAAGGCGCACCCTTTTGGTTCGACTTACTCCAGAAAGTAGTCAACCTGAGGCTTGCCGGAAATGCACCTGACGAAAAAACAAAGAAGTAGGCAATGTCGGAGAGATGAGGACAGGGGCTCAATCTTACGCCGGATTGTAGGGATTCTCCTATCAGCCGGGCTTACCGCGCACAACTGTTCTTTCTGCGGCTTTGGCCCGCGTTAACGAAACTGGTGCCATTCCAGCGCAGCTTTGACGTTACGACCCATTCGGGGCAAGCGTTGGAGCCCATCCCCATCTCCAGAAAATCAGCTGTGAGTTGCTGGTTGCTCACCTTTAGCCCTGTGACCCGCGCTTGCTTCCAAAATGACGGCGGCAGTTTCGCAAGAAGTTTCGGACCCCTCTCCGACATTTCGAAGACAAGAATCTCAGAAAAGCCAACATTCGGGCTCATGTCTGCGGGATGGCAGCTGAGGGCCACAGCTGCCAGTTCGTGACCGTCGCCTTTGAAATTCCCGTAAACCGGCTTGTCTGCCCAGAACTGTCCGTCTTGGTTGCTGGCTTGCCCTTTCGAAATGTGAACGGCCACGGAAGGATCATTTTCCCCAAGGCAGGTCGTGGAATAATCAAAGTTCTGAAAGTCAACTTCTCGGATATTCCCTTTTGCAGAGCTACCACTAGCGCTAGTCGGCGATCCCGCGGCTGTAGCTGCCGCCGAGCCACTAGACCCCTTGCCTCCGAAAACGAAAACGCCGACCAGATCAGCCATGTGCGCTGGATCTTGACCGGCAGCCAATACCTTGCTGTGCTCGACTACGTTATAGGAGCCTGCCTTCACGTTGGCATGAGCGATCACGATCCCGCCCCCGGTTCTTGAGGCGTCGACCTGAAGGTTTGGGATGCCTTCAACACTGACAAATTGCTGGCTGGAGGCCAGGCCAAGAACTACCACGAGCGAGTCCTCGTTCGTCTGAAACGAAACCGATGCGTCGTGGGCACCACTCTGGTGGTTTGCGCCGTAGTAGGCAACAAAGTGTTCCCAAGATCCGGCCACGGAGACGCCACCAATGTCATGGTAAGCAGTCTGAGTGCTGTAGCTGTTCTGGTTGTTGGTTCCGTATGCCAGGGCGTCAGAAAGCAGCCCAGCAGCGTTTTTCGCATCTGCGTACTGTCCAGCTGTGAATTGCGATGAGGGAGCTCCCCCGCCGGTGCTCATTCCGAAAAGGTACATTTGACCCGGAGGCAGTTCGAGCGATGTTCCCCCCTCCCGGATGGTTGCCTTGACAATCTTTGCGCCCGGAGGCGAAGGCGGCGTGTCATCGGTCATGACTGACTGGGCTACGGGATCATCTGCTTTCACCTCTGCTCTGAAACTTGCCGGCCCCGCGCCAGAGTGCGCATTCCAGACCTGCACAACCAAGACATCGCCGGTCGCCAGTGACCAGCCTCCACCGTAGCTGCCCGAAAATCCCTGCAAGACGATCCTTGAGTCCGTCCACTCGGCGACAATGAGATTGACGAGGTTGCCGGAGTGGCCAGCATTCCAGTTTCGTGTGATGTCACTGAGCTGTATGAAATTTGAGTCACCGTTGTAGGGGATCACCGTCCCAAATCCGCGACCAGATATGGTAATTGTTTGTGTTTGCTTCGCTAAGACTGGCGTGACGGCACTGATGATGGGCATAGGTGGCGGCTCGGCTGCTCTCACCTTCACGGTGAAACTTGCCGGACCGGTTCGCGTCTGGGCGTTCCAAACCTGTACTACGAGGACATCACCAGCCGCCAATGACCAACCTCCACCATAGCTGCCTGAAAAGCCCTGCAAAACGATCCGCGCGTCGGTCCATTCGGCGACAATGAGATTGACGAGATTTCCAGAATGCCCAGCATTCCAGTTCCGCGTGATGTCAGTGAGCTGAATGAAATCTGAGTCGCCGTTGTAGGGGATCATCGTCCCAAATCCGCGGCCAGATATGGTGATTGTTTGCGTCTGTTTCGCCGAGACAGGACTGACCTCCCTGATGAGTGGCGGGACGGGCAACTCGGCCGCTCTCGCGATGGCTGCCATGCCAAGGGCAATTGCGATAAAAAGAGGAACGCATGCTAGTTTGAACGTAGTGTTTGAAGTGGCACAAAGCTTCATGACAACCTCCTTCCAGAAGTTGTTTCCTCACTTTAAAAGCGTTTAGGGCCAATGAAACCCAGGTCAGGAGCCGACTGGAGCACCGACTTCTTCAGCGCAAACAACTCCTGATCCGTTGCCTTACTACACGTCACGGAATCTTCACAACCGTCTCCGCACTCCCATGAGAGCCGTTCGGATACGACGCAATCACCTTGACCGAGTAGGTTCCCTGCTGGTCATAAGTCTTCGTCTGCGGAAAGAAGCCGACCGATTCGCTTCCGTCCCCCCAATCGAAGTGGAAGGGAGTCGAGGGTCGTGCAGTATCAACGCCATTGAGTACGACTCTCCGGGCAGATGGATCAATCTGCGGGTCGAACAACCGTAGCGTCCCCGCGTTTGAACTTTGTCGCGCGATTGTGGTCCGTGAGTTTGAAATCTGCCCTGAGATCGCAGCCGTCCAACTGCCCGAATTGTCTGGGAAAAAATTGTCATTTACCCCTAAGTACAAGCGACCAGCCACAGGCGCCCGGAACTGCATGGAGGCACCCACCTCAAAAAGTGTCCCTGCCGCGCCGATTCTTCCGATGAGGGAGTGGCAGCGCAGATCGCGCGCTATGTACGCAACGCGTGGGTTACGAAATACCGCACAACTAGGCTGATCTCCCTGAGGTCCTATTGCCTGTCCTCCACGTGAGAAAGCAACGTTGCCGCCGGCGTTGACGGAAACCGAGTCACCTACACTGAGGTCAATGCCCGTGTCTGTCCAGGGACGCTTACCCTCCACCACGACGGTCCTCACGGAAGCTGTTTGACTGGGACTGTTGGATTCACTTGCTCCTGGGCTCTCGGTTTGGGTCTCCGACGCCGCACTCTGGGAAGGAGTAGTGAAAACCAGATCATCGACGATGGTTTTAACTCCAGGTTGCTGTAGAACTATGTGTGAAGCAGTCGAGCGGTCCGAGGCGTTTCCTACAATGCCAGTGAGCGTGACGATTCCGTTTTCGGATCTAACTGTAATGGCGTATTTGCTCAGATCTGGATCGGCAGCGAATTTCGTCTGAATGAATTTCTCGATTTCTGCGTCCGGCACGGTGGCCTGGTGACCGAACCTCAAATACAAGATCACCGTCACGGCAGCCACCAAAACAACAAGACCCACCCCGACCCACACGAGTGGAAAGTGGGTCGCTTTACGAGTGGAGAGCACCCGGTCAGGCTCTTGTTGCTGCGGTTCGATTCTTGGAGGTCTGGGAGGTGCAACCGGAATAGGTCGAGGAGGCTCATGCACGCTGACAGCAGCCGGACTCTCAGCAGGCACCGAACTGGACCGTGAAGCAGACGGTCGCCCCGCTGTTATCGGCGGCACCGGAACAGCCGAGCGCGCAGCGGGAGGTAGCAATGCCACGCTTTCGACGGACGAACCGCAGTTCGTACAGAATTTCTGGCTCTCCTTCAGTTGCTTGCCACATTCCGTGCAGAACATTTCAACACCTCCTTCTCGCCTCGCAGTCCGCTTAGTCACGGGCTCATCGGCTTAAGCATTAAGTGCAGAAGCAGCACTGCGCCTAGTGTTTTCCTCAATATCGATGAGTACGTGGATCATCTCCGCTGAGGCCCAGAGAAACAGGGCGTAGCACAAACCAGCGAGGAAAATAATCCAGCCGATTGCAGACCCTGCAGCCCCGATTCCCGGAGAACCGAGTCCCGAATAGTTAGGTAAAGAACCCGTTATCGACGCGGCTGACAATCCGGTAATTCCTCCTCCAAGGGCCGTCAGTACGGCGAAGATCTTGAGGAGGAAGGCGATAATACGGAGTCCCGGATAACGTCGGGCCTGACCACCACCCGCTGACGCGCGATGGATCTGAGCTGCATTCTCCTGCGGAACGGGACGAGCATCGACCGGGCTGCCGCAAGTTCCGCAGAACTTGGTTCCGGCTTCAAGCGGTGCTGCACAACTTGAACAAGTGCTAGCCATTGGTTCTCCTTTGATCTCGCTATCCGACAGCGGGCAACTCTCCGAGGAGTGCCTTGCCGCATTCTCGACAGAACTTTGCTCGGGCCGGGTTTTCAGCACCGCAGGATACACAGGCCCTTGATGCCGGCTTGGGAGGCTCGACTGTGATAGACGCGAAGCCGCAATTTGAACAGAACCTAGCGCCCTTCACGATCGGCTGCCCGCAGTTTTGACACTGCTGCCCGATGGATTCACCAAGATTGACCGCCTTCGCATCGACAACAGGATCATGGGAATCTGCCGCTGAATTCTGCTGTACTCGGGCTACGCCTTTTTCAGCCAGCATGCGGCCTTGCTCGGCAATGGTTTTCGCCACTCCGAAAACCCTGGTTCCAGCCCTTGCAAGTAGTTCGTTCACCCGCTCGCCATCGTCAGAGATAATAGGCTGTTGAATCCCTGCATCGCGAGACTCGATCGCTTCAACCGTCAAATATTGTGCAGGATTAAAACCCAGCAACTGAGCGTAGAAAACATGAGGGATGGAAGTCCGTTCTACGTTGTATACCCTCGCGACCTGGTTGTATCGAGTCCGTGCTGCTTCCAGCGCCAACTCGGATTGTTGAATGCTGTCCATTAGCCGGTTGTAGTGCTGGTTTGATTTCAATTCGGGGAACCGCTGGGCCACTCCATTGATGGCCGCGAGAATCTGTCCCGACTGCTGATTCGCCAACTGCATGGAAGCCACGGTGAGATCCTCCGAAGTCTTCAGCATGGTGAGTTGCTCACCTTTCTGATAGTCCTTGGCCACCTCGGTCAGTTGGTTGATGAGCGCAACTTTCTTCCTAGTGGAAATCGATATGTTGGCTAAGGCCTCTTTTACGCTTTCAGCGAGAAGACGGATCTTGTTGTAGCCCCAAAAAACCACAACTACGGCTACCACCGACGCAAAAAGCAACAGCTTAATGGTGGTCGCGAAGAAATCTACGATTGAGTTCATGGATGACCTCCCCCACTGATGTCGCCAATAGGCTGCAGCAAGAACCGTTCCCCAGCTTTCCAATCAAGAAACAGCGACCAATCTAACGACCGCTGTAGATATGGGTAGGAAGATACGCGCCGACCCGCCCTCTCTACAACCCCTCGGCATGCTACGTCTGTGATCGTGATCACAAGTCGGCCTTGCTCAACTAAGGTGCAGCTACGCATCGAATTCGTGGCTTCGCTGCACCTTATCCCAGCAAGCGGTGTCGCAGCTTAAGGTACTCTCCCGCTCCAGGCGGTAGCCAGCAGACCATTGCCAGTGTTGCTCCATACAGCGATAGCAACGGGATCGCCGTGGTTAACTACTAAGTTGTCCTGGCCGTACGTCCCGGCGAAACCGGACAGCGTAATCTTCGTATTGCTCCATGATGTGTACTTCATGGTGATAGTGCTGCCGGTGTATCCCGCTTCGAAACATACGCCGCATTGCCCGGTAAACGAGTGGTACGCGTAGTCTCCAAATCTCAGGAATGCGGTAACACAGCCGCTTGCGCACGGTACCCCTGCGGGGGCGCTGCCGAATCCTGTTCCACGGATCGTGACGTGGAGACCCTTCCCAATGCCGCTGAAGACGACGCTGTAGATTTGAGGAGTACCTGGCCGAACGGGAAGAATGTTGCCAGCCCAGACAGTTCCATCGGTTTGGTTCTGCGAATTCCAGATGCCAACCTCGATGGCATCACCCGGCTGTCCTACTGTATAGCCACCGATTTCGACCTGGTTCTCCGTCCACGAGTCGAAGTTGACGGTATATGCATCCCCAAGATATCCCGCCTCACACTCGCCAGGGTTTGTCTTGTTGCATGTCGGATCGCCAATGCGGAAGTAGGCGCAATCCTGACCTTCCCCGCTGCACAGGCCAGACCCAAAGTTGTAGCCGTTCAGGGCCAGACTAAGGTTTCCGGTGCTACCGGAGATTACCGTCGGCGAAAACGCTGGAACCGACTGGCCCACCGCACAGATTGTTAGAACCAATATCGAAGTACCCAACGCACAAACGACTCTCGCGAAGCTTTTCATATGCCTTCCTCTCCTGATCGGCCCGGAAGTATTTCCTGGCGGAATCGCCGCGTCTTCTAGGGCCGTCAAAGCTATCACCGTAAAGTCGAAGAGAAAACCGCAACTGTTGTTTAAGAGGTCGCAACAATCGGCAAGTTGCCGTGTTTGAGTGGGCGAATATGCGACTCTCCTCGGATTGTGATAAACTCCGCGCGAAGTTGGAGTTACAGGTACACGGCATGTCCCCAGAAGGGTCAGTTTCGCGTCACATCAGAGAGCTGAAGGGAGGTTCCGCGGAGGCCGAAGAACGACTGTTTCGGCAATACGTCAGCGAAATGACCCATCTCGCAGTGGCCAACATGAAATACATGTTGGGCGAGAGAGCAGCCGCCCTCGATCCCGAGATCGCCGCTGAGAGTGCTTTACGAAGCATCTTGGACCGTATCAAAGCTGGCAAGGAAGAGCGGTTGTTCGATCGGAACCAACTCTTTGCGTTCCTCGTGGCCAGGTTGAGGAACAAGATTGTGGATCAGTGGAGGACGGAAACTGCGAAAAAACGTGGCGAAGGAATGATCACCGCTGATTCTGATGTATTCGCTGCAGCAAAAAGCCTCAAGCCAACACCTGAGGAGGTTCTGCGATTTCAGGAGCTCTTAGTTCATGCGCTTGCAGCCTTGCCCAATGATGACATTCGCCGCATAGCTCTGCTCGAATTGGAGGGCTATACCGACATGGAAATAGGCGGAATCATTGGCAGGTCTCTCCGCGCCGTTCAACTCAAGCTCAAGTTAATCCGTGCCATCTGGCAGGAGCGGTTAGATCGCGATGCCTACGTCTCTCCCGCCTGAAACCGACCGCTCGTTGCTCGAAAAGATTGACGAAATCGTTGATTCCTTCGAGTCACAGCTCAAGGCCGGCAGCAATCCGCAAATCGAGTCTTTCCTAGAAGGCTGGCACGATCCGAACCTGTCGAGCTTGTTGCGAGAGCTTGTTGGTGTCGAACTGGAATACCGAGTCCGCCGCGGAGAGAAGGCCGCTCTAGTCGAATACTACAATCGCTTCCCTCGATACCGGAATATCATTGACGAAGAATTTCCAGCAAGACTCGGTAATTACGATCTCTTGGAACTGGTCGGACTGGGCGCATTCGGGCGTGTCTATCGCGGCCGAGTGAGGGGTACTAGCATCTGTCACGCCGTCAAGATACTCCATGCCGGCGCAGGGTCGGCCAACTTCGACGCGGTCGCCAAAGAATTTCAGGCACTAGCTAAAATTAAGCATCCTTCTATTGTTACTGCCCATAACCTTGACATCGGAGTGGGTGGTGCTCCCGCTTTCTTGGCGATGGAGTACGTAGAAGGAAAGTCTTTGCAGGAGCTGCTGAAGTCCGGCTGTCTGCCCGTCGAACGTGTTGTACAGGTTGTCTCCGAAATAGCGCAAGCGCTAGGGGCTGCCCACGCTGCAGGCATAATTCACAGAGATTTGAAGCCTGCTAACGTCCTGATCGATCCAGAGTGGCACCCTCATCTCACCGACTTTGGGCTGGCGCTTCTCCATGTGCAAAGGCACGACAGAACCGAAGAACTCGCCGGAACGCTTGTTTATATTTCTCCAGAGCAAATAAGAGGAGAGGTATGCGATCCGAGATCGGACATCTGGAGCCTCGGTGTAATTTTCTATGAAATGCTGACCGGAGAGACTCCATTTCACGGTGCGACTCGGAAACTCTTGTTTGAGCAAATACAAAGTGCGACGCCGACCGAGCCGCGGGTTCTGAGGCCAGATGTATCCCCGAAGCTCCAACAGATCTGCGTGCGATGCTTAGAGAAGGATAGAGCCAGGAGATGGTCAACAGCTTACGACCTAGCGGCTGCCCTCCAGAAAGTTTTCCAGGTTCAGCGAACCCCCAGGGTACAGAAGCTCGTTCCTCCGCTGGCGGTAGTGGCGGCGATTGTTGTCATTGCCGCGGGACTTTGGTTCTACTTCTTGCACGCATCGGGGTCAGCCAAGTCCGACAGCGACATTTTCTTGGCAATTGAATCGGATATCGACAACGATTCGGTTTTGCAAAATGACAACATACGCATTACTGTCCGGAATGCAGCAGTGACGCTTACTGGCGAGGTGCGTCGGGAGTCCGACAGGATGCGTGCGGGAGCCATCGCCGGTCAAGAAGCAGGTGTTCGGCAGGTTACGAACAATCTCCGAGTTGCTGCGCTCTCACTTGTACAAAGGCCTCCCGGTCACCTATCCCAAGCTCCAACGCCGTCATTGGAACCCAACCAGCAGCCGTCGCAGCCCCGCGCGCCAGCGAAGGACATGATCCTGCTTCCAATGAACTGGCTGTCAGTCAATGCCCTGCAGCAGGTTGGGGATGAAATCTTTCTCGGAGGCCATGGCAATAATGGCGGCACGCTTGGTAAGTACCAAATCGAAAGCGGCGCATTCTCCGATTTGAGCTATCTGCTTCCAAAGCCATGGTGTCCGGTGAGCACCCTCGCATACGGAGCTAATCAACTCTTCATTGGGGGCGGTTCACGGGAAGGCTGTGCAGCCCTACTTTCACCAACATCAGCCAGCTTTCAGGAAATCACCCCACAGCTACGCTCTGAGAGTCCAGACTTGTTTTATTACGGTGGGGTGGGTGCTGTGAGTTTCAATGGCCGCGATTTTCTGGTCGGGGGCTCTGGCAAACGCACCTCCTTGGAACTGTATTCACCTGGAACGCATAGATTCAGGTACCTCGCTTTAGGCCCCTATTTTGCTGTCAACACCATTGCATCAGATGGGAATTCCTTCTTGATTGCTGGTGCCGGGCCGGGTCCGGGACCGCAACAACCCCCAGCGGTGGGTTGGATCTCTCCTGCATACACCTTCACCAGTTTAACTGGCATGCTGCCGACAAATTGGGGAACGACCAGACGATCCGCCTACGATGGCAAGGATTTCCTGATTGTGGGAGTCGATGGCATCTCTGGGACAAATCAAGTGCTGGCGTTGATAAATTCCATCAGAACAGTGACCGAGGTGACAGATTCGTTTCCTGCAGCTCTCAACGTGCACGCCATCGACGGTCATGACGGACATTTTCTTGTGGCGGGTCAGCTGGAACAAAAAGCTTATCTTGCCCGATATCGCACGGGAGCCGGTGTGACCAAGCTAACCGAGTTGCTGCCGGAAGAAGCGTCGGACGTGACCGCAGTCAAGATTGTCGGCGACAAAGCTGTCGCTGCAGGAGTCAGCCGGTCGGGCCGACTCTTTCTAGTAAGTGTCCCATACTAGAACATCGCAGCGTATGGTGGCCAGGGACGGAGTTGGAAGGCCGACGCCAGCCTTTTCAGTCTTGACATCATGAGAATTTCAGTTGATCTGCAGACCTACGCAGGATGATGATCACAGATCCTCGCGACTCCTTCGTGACTTACCGCAGCGCGTGAGTCTGGGCTTCAGTTTATGAATGGACTGTCGAGAACGTATCCACGCGCGGCAAAGCAAAGTACAATCATCCCAATTTCGTAGATAATCCCATGAGTTTCACAACAATAAGGTCGTCCAAACAACAAACTGTCGATCGAGTAGGACTAGGAGTGGACCCTGAGCGAACCAAAAGCAATTGACAACCTGCAAAGCCGCGCCGATATCTGGCCAGTCTTTATCTGTTATCGCCAAAGTGACGGCCGACGAGTCGCCGAACGGATCTTCAAGCTGTTGAATGGTGTACTCGTACAACAGGAGATCGGAACTGACGGCTCCTCGCATGTCCCGCCCCGACTCGACGTTTACTTCGACCAAGCTGCGCCAGCAGTGGGAGACTGGACCGTGGTGCACGAGCCGTACCTGAAACGTGCTCGCGCATTCATTCTGGTTTGTACGCCAGGGGCTAGGCTGGTCGAAGGAACAGGGGATTGGGTACATCGAGAAATCGACTGGTGGATTCAGAACCGCGAGCAGGCGCCAATTCTAATCGATGCTCTGGGTACCGGAGAGCGGTATGTGCCTGACTCCGTCCTGAAAAAGTGGCCCAACGCTCAAAGGATTGAACTGATCTTGGAGGAAGCGTCCACGTTAAGCCCGCAGCTGCAGGAAGAGGCGGAAAGGCGTACTGTTGCGCGTGTCCTAGGGGGCCTGACGCAGAGCGCTGGAGCAGTATACCGAGAAGAATTGAAAAGAGAGCAAGAACGAGCAGCTGCGCTGATAAAAGCTCTCGATGCACAAAAAAAATCGTCCACCTCATTCAAGCGCGCGTTTCTTGCTGCGGCATGTTTAGCAGTTGCGACACTTCTATTCCTCGGATCCGGAGTTTATTTCTGGTACCTCCGGCAACGAACTCTTGGTGCAACCTATGGTGCAACCGCGCAATTTTTGCTCCACCAGCCAGTCACTAACGACACTGCACCGGTCATTGCTGCAACGGCTGCGGAAGGTTGGCGCCTGGCAAGAACGAGCGACTCTTGGAATGCGCTACAGAGAGTTCCGGTGGTGCGGAAGTCTCCAGTAATCGAGCAGGATGATGATTTCGAATCGTACGAAGCGTTTGATGTAAGTGCAGATGGGAATCGGGTTGTGGTACTCGACGCGGTCGGTGTTGAAATCTGGAATAACTCGAAGGGGCGATCCGGTAGCCATCTAAGACTATCGTCGGCCAGCCCTATCAAGCTGATGGCTTTGAGTCCCAATGGCGATCTTGTGGCTACGGCGGCTAATGACGGCAGCGTTAGGTTGTGGTCAATCGACGATGGCCATGAAACAAGGGAACCGCTCCTTCGCGAGACTTTCGTGCTTGCTCTCGCGTTCAGTGAGGATGGAAAGCAGCTCGCGGCCTCGACGCAAAGTGGGAACTTATATGTTTGGAACCTGGCAGAGCGAGGTTTGCCCCAGGTGTTTCATAACCAGGTCGGCGTCGTTCACCTCGTCCTGTGCGCAGCCACAAAGCGCATCGCGACGGCAAAGGCTGACGGGCATGTCACGATATTAGCTCTGCAAGCTCAAACGGAGATGTCTAAGATTTCTGCTGGGCCCGGACTCGTCGGCATCGCTTTTGGCTCGGATGGCCGGAAGTTGATCGTTGCGAACGATAGGGGAATCGCTCGAGTGTTTTCGCTTGCGGGAGAGGAATTGGCTGGAAGACATGCCAAACAGGATGATCAAAAGCCCGATGCCGTGGCATTAAGTCGCGATGGTAGATATTTGGCCACGGTTGTTAGTTTTGGCAACAACGAATATGCGCCTTTCGAAATACACATAGCCTCAGTCATTGGTGAGCAAGAGATTTCGCTGCCCTACTACGATGGTACTGGCTTCGATCACTTCGCTTTCACTCCGGATTCAACCGCGCTTTTGGTCGGACACCATGCTCAGTCCGGAGCGGGAGCGCTGGGCTCGGCTGACCTATGGGATTTCGACCTAGCGGACCGAGAACAGGCCGAGTTCTCGTTGGGCGAACAAGTGCGATCTTTAGCACTTGATGGCAAGGGCAAATTGATGGCCATCGTTACGACCGACCGTGCGGTCCGAGTCTTAAGTACATCTGATGGGAAGGAAGTTTCCCATTTTGTGGTAGGCGGTGAAGTGGACAATGTCGCCCTCAGCTCCGACGGTTCCTTTCTCGCTGTGGCGGGACCGGACAAGAAGGTTCGGGTTTGGTCGATCAAGGACTCTAGGCTCCTGTTCATCGAGGAACACAAAGCGGAAATCTTAGACCTGATGTTTAGCGAGGATGGACAACGTCTTGAGACTGTAAGTGCGGACGGTGTCATTAATTCCACAGGGCCTTTGCCGGAAAATAACACCACAGAAGTCCGAATCGGGGAATGTCGGAGGAGAGCCAAGTTCAGTTCAAATGGGAGTTGGCTGGTTTGTGAACGCACCGACGCAGACGATTTTTTTGCGGATGTGATTGAGATGAAGACCAACAAATCATCATGGACTGTCTCGCAATGGCCTTTCTACGAAGGATATGCGCCGTCTGCTATTGCGATCAGCGACGATGGTCGAACGGTCGCAGCGGGACGGGAACGAGGTGGCACAATTCTTTGTAGGGTCCCTCAGGAAGCCTTAATTCATAGCAAGGGAAAGGACGAAAACGAAATTGCCAGTTTGCCAGATCGTATGGCAACAACTATTGCGTTCAGCCACAGCGGAGATCTCTTGATTACCGCTGAAGATGACAGGACCGTTCGCTTGATTGGTGTCAGAGATGAGCGTGTGAAGGAAAGAGCACGGATTCAGCAAAGCGCCACGGTCACCTCTCTCGCAATTGACCCGCAGGGTCGGATATTTACGGGTAGCACTTCCGGTAGCGTAGAGTCCTGGAGTCCAGACCTCGACTCCATGTTGAACCGTCTCTGCAACAGCCCCGGCGTCAATTTGTCCAAGGATCAGTGGAAGCGCTGGGGGTACCTAGACGATGTCTCTTGGCGTCCCATTTGCGCGAATTGGCGCTGAGTACTCAACTGATTTGCGGTCAAGCGCGCAGGCCGGCCCGTGGTACGAGGAAAAATAGGATCGCCCGCGTTAGCGGTTTCGGGGCGAAAACTCCGAAGCATCTCGATTACTTTTTCTGGCACCAGGACTTCCCGCTCTTCCCAGTTCTTCGGGTGAAATCCCCAATGCGGCTTCGCCGTCACGCGCACAGCCATGTGTTTGAAATCGACATCGCGCCAGGTTGTGAACCGGCCCTCGGCGTCACGAAGTCCGGACATGAGATAGAACTTGAAGCGGACTTCCTCTGAGCGTGTACAGGCCTTGAATAGCGCTGCAAGCTCGGAGTCTTCAAAAATTGGCCGGACGGTTTGAACGAAGCTTGGCCAATCGGAAGCCTGAAGATGCTTCGGCCTTCCGTGCTGCTTCATCCAGAGGTTGCGGGCACTCCGAAACAGCTGAAACGAGAGCTTACGCTCTGCCCTGGCAAGCCTCGAGGACGAGCAAATGCGGGGGAGAGTTCGGGAATGTCTGGAAAGTGAACCTCAGGACCTGGAGCAGATTAGATCTCTTTGGGTGGAGGCTAAAGACCCAACGGGGAGTCAAAACGCGGCTGATAAACTCGACCTCCTTCTGGGGTCAGCCAAACCCTTTTGCACAGAAGAAGAATTTCTTGCCGGACGTGCAGAAGCATTTGCCGTTCTAAACAAGTCAGGGTTCAGGGCCGCGCGGGCGCTTGCCATTGCGATGCACGACCAGTTCAACGTGCGGGCACGGGAAGTAGAGGAACTCGAAAGTTCGGATCGAAGCATTGCGTATGCTGGCCACCCACATTTTATGTATTGGATTGGCTTGGCCGTCCAGATAACGTCGATTGTGCTTCAGGTCGGCATTCTAGCGCTCTTGACACGCGGTGCACTCGTTCGATCATTTCCCGTCGCGGAATGTGGCCTTATGTTCTAGGTCGGCTTGGCACGTTGGCTTCGTTCGACCAGACTGGCAAAATTCCAGCTGCATCCTGCCGGATCCAAGCTTTCGATTCCGATCTCACGCCCGATACCGGGTTCGCCAGCTTCCCCCACCCACGCAACTCGGCATGTATCAGTCTTCTCACAACAGTTCACTCCGACCAGGTCTCCTGGGCGAAGGTTGGCGCGGATCCCGGCAAGTCGCGCGCCATGGAGACTCACGTCCTCTGTACGTCCACGCTCGAGAAACGGAACACCAGCCGAGTCCACACCATAGATTTCAACGGGAAGAATCAACGCTTGCCGTTCCTCGCGGCGCCTTTGCAGAATTGGCTGGACGAACTCATTCCGGTAGGGCGGAGTAATGTAGTCATCCGCTCCCAGTTCCATCGCCTCAAGATACTGTTCGGTCCCACCGGTTGCTGAGAACACAACCAAAGGGATTCCAAAGCGGGTAAGCTGGATTTTATGCAGAAGCTCATGGTAGCCGCCGTGCGGCAAGCAATCCTCGCACAGCACGAGAGAGATCTCGGAGGAGAGCCGCTTCTCAGCTTCGATCACATCTTCAGCTTCATGGATCGTCGTGCCCAGGGTGGAGAGGACACTCCGCAACGCATTGCGACTGTTTGGTTCGGAGCAGGCGAGCAGGAGGGACGCATTCTGCGACATCGAATAAACCTCTACGTGGCCAAGAAGAACAGGGCTTTTGCATAAGTATGGCGTGGCACCAGGGCCATGGCAAGATGCCAAGGGTTACCCACGAAGGGTTCCTTCGGTTTCAGGTCAACGGGCAAAACCACGATTCCTCTTGTCGCCAACCGACAACAAGGCTGAGCTCATGCCAGCAGACAGCACTGGAGTCATACGCAGCTAGTGACGGGCGTTAGCCGCGCCCTTACCAAAGGCCTATTGCGAGCGCCTCGCCCCCGGCTCAATCTCGACAGGCCGATACAAGTTGGAGAATCAGCCGGCGGATGGTGTCCGGTCGGTGCTCTCCAGCATTTCCCGATAGTGATGTTGAGCACTCCAAAAGACCGGCTCAGTTTGCTATATTAATGCCGCACAAACACAGTCACTTCCCCCAAGAAAAGGTGACTGGATGCGTGAATATGCAGTCGTTCCCAAGGGCGGCGACACATGCGATTTCTGTGCCGCAGCTCCTGTCGCGAAACTCTATCGTTGTCGAAATTTCAATGTGAACGGTATGCCTGTCTTCAAGGACGTCGTAGGAACTTGGGCCACCTGCCAGAAGTGTTCGACAATGGTTGAATCGAAGAGATGGGCATCGTTAGCGGCTCGTGCGGCTCAACACTTTATAGACAGAAAGAAAGTCCCTCGTCACGATCGCCCTAGCGTGTGGGTGCAGTTCACGAACGTTTGTCAGCGTTTCAGTGAGCATTTCATCACTGAGGATTAGACCGTGTGTGCTACCAACTGAACGAAGCGCGACCCAGCATGCTGACGGCAGTCTGTAGGGAGGGCTCTATCGTCTGTGGCGGTCGTCATGGGAGAACGGCACGCAAGCTGGAAGAGATGGGATTAGTCAGCGTCGAGTTCGAGATTGTATGGGTTCGTCAGCAGCGACGCTACTCGGTGGGCACCGCTCCCCGTTGTCGCTGGACAGTGCAACCAACTAGGGCCTGTTCACACTATCGCAAAGCCTCGATGATGAACGCGAAATAGATAAAGGCTAGAAATACGACATCGAGTTTCTCGAAACGTGAAAATATGCGGCGGAAGCCTTTCAGTCGGCGAAACAGGCGCTCGATTTGGTTCCGCTTCTTGTAGAGTTCGCGATCATAGTCCCAAGGTTCGCGCCGGTTCGATTTGGGTGGAACCACCGGGATCATGTTCATCTCCAGCACCAGTTGCCGGGTTTCATCGCTTTCATAGGCCCGATCCATCACCAGTGGAACTTCGACCGGCAGCGGACCTAACTCCAGCAGCAGTTGCCGGCCCACCGGAGCATCGTGCGCTTCCCCGGGTGACAAGCAGAAGATTATTGCCGTTCTAGCATTTGCGGCAACCAGATGAATCTTGGTGTTCCATCCCCCGCGCGATTTCCCGATGGCTTGAGGTCCGTTTTTTTTAAAGCCCCAGTCCCGTCGGGATGCACTTTCACCGAGGTCGAATCCAAACTGAAAGCCTCGATCTTGATGCGCAGAATCTGCTCTTGCTGCAACTTGGCAAACACCTGATCCAAGACGCCTTTCTTGGCCCAACGATTCATGCGTACATAGATGCTGTGCCAGTTGCCGTACCGCTTGGGCAATCCCCGCCACTTACATCCATGCTCGGCCACATAGAGGATCGCGTTTAGCAGGACTAAGTTGTCATGACACACATTGCCACGCTGCACCGGCAAGCAATCTTGAATTCGTTCGTACTGCTCGGCAGTTATCTCCATGCCTTGCATCTTACACGACGATTGTTGACGTAGTGTGAACACACCCTAAGCGGGGAGTCGATATGTTCCGTCGCTTGAACAAGTCCGACATAGCCCTGCATTGCCTGACTAGCCTAGGTAGCGAGCTTTCATCCAAGGTCAACCAGATTTTCGCATGAGTAACCTAGCCATCCAATCACGTGATTGCCGGACTCAGCATCGTTGGTCCGAATCGATGCGCAATGGCATCAATGGCTGGTCGGCACTCAGCGCGACCTTGGTAAACGACTACCCGTAATGTAAACCGGCGCCCCTCCTCACGAAGCGGCATCGTTCGCCTTTGATAATTGATGTCCGCGATCGCTCATGTTGCGAGATTTCACTCCCAATCCGAGATTCTGTGCCGAAACAGCAACATGGCTGAACATAGGCGAAGACGCAGCACAAATGCCAAAACTCGACCTTGAGTGTTAGTAAGGCTGTTGAGCGCTCTCGGATAAACTGACGCAGTCAGCACCGGCTATGCTCGTCATTTCTCAGTGGACGCAGTTTCCGTTTCGAGCGCTCGAATACCCGACAGTACGACTGGCTTCTGATGAGGGAACTCCGCAACGATTGTCAGTCGGCCCCCCATGGCTTCCACGTAGTCACGAAGAGTGGAAAGCAGAAGGTCGCTTCTTTGTTCCAAGCGAGACACCTGATCCTGGCCAATGCCCAGAGTCTCAGCTATTCGTGCCTGCGTGAGTTTGTGGGCACGGCGTAGCTCGCGAAGAGACATTTCTTCCGCAACAAGCTGGGCCGCACGGGCCTCGATCCTTTTCCGTCGCGCCGGACTCAATTCTTTAATCTTCTGATCCAAAGTTTTCATTTGTGCCCGCCCCGCTCCTTCTGCCGCTGCTTTTCCTTTTCTCGCCGAACCCGTGAGAGATGCGTGTCAAATCGAGCGTCGGCCCTCTCGATCAACTGGCGGTAGAAGCGTTTTTCACTTCCGCCAGATTTGTCTCCACAAGCCAAGATGATGGCCCTTCGATTCGGGTCAAATGCAAAAGCGGCCCTCCATACGCCGTCAGCGGCATCAAACCTTAGTTCCTTCATATTTCGGTGCCGGGAGCCATTGAGAGTATCAGCGCGAGGACGGCCCAGTTGCGGCCCGAACTGCTGCAACAGCTTCGCGTGGGCAAGCAGTTCGTCCTGTACAACTTCCGGTAGAGCATCAAGTTCAGGCTCGAATTCTCCATGGATAATCACTTCCCAGCGATCAGACATATTATGTCCTATAATACATTATGCTGTCAAATACATTATTCGCCTGCGGCCCTTGGCCCGAAGCGTTCTTTTACTCTACGCGACTTCAGATGTGGCACTGAAGGCCCCCAGCAACCAATGAGCAGCAATGGCATGAAAAGCAGTCAAAAACCTGTACAATGCGGGAGCAAGCTGAGGGGGTACTAGCCGCCCGTCGTAGCGCGCGTCTAGCTCCGGGCGGCTTCGTTCCTGAACGAACATTGTCACGGCGTCGATGTTAGGTTCACGCTAAGTCCAGCCGCAGCCCTATACCGAATCCTGAACACGAAATCAGGGCTCGTGTTCCCAGCAAAATCCCGCTGAGGATCTGAGCCCCGCATGAAGAACATCCAGACGGGTGATGCCGCTGCTCCGGATTCGCCATCTACTGAAATCTCGCGCTCGCGATCCCGGTGTTTGCCCTAGCCCGAGGTCAATTGTCGCAGTCGGGGGCGATCAAGCGTCGGCGCCCAGCTTACTCTTGCCAAGCCGCTGGACGAAATTGTGCGCCCCTGCTATTTGACGCGTATACGCCTCCTTACGGGGCTTGCTCTCAACTTTCGGAAATTCACGAGATCACCACCCTTCACCGTGGCAAGTTCAGGAGGAACGATCAAATCAATTGAAGCCCTGAACCGAAAGCTAACGTGAGTGTTGTCTTCGAACTCGATGGTGACTCCGTTAAACTCGTTATCGTTGGCGTACCGCACCTCTTTCACAACCTTGCCCTTTAACTCTGGGTACTGAACTCCCTCAGCCTTTGCAACTATTGTTCGGTACCTCATGGCCGTGAAGCTCCTTTCAGTCGATAATGATGGCAAGCTCCGCTTCTACAATGGGCGCTATGAAAAAGTCGATGCCCACCCCCGAGGATTTGGCCGGACTGGCCCGAGAGGCCAAGGCACTGGTAGCGATGGCTTTTCGTAATGGACCAATCGAAAACGTCCATGCCGGGAAGACCTGTCCCACATGCCACGGAAAACGGGGGTATTCCCACATCACTCAGGCTGAAATGCGCGAGATCATGAAGAGCGCAGTCGATCACTTGTACACGTTCCTGGTGCTGAAGCAGTCCGATCATGCTGCCTATGAAGCGTTGCTGAGGTTGGGAGAACGATATACGACTGCGTGGGACGAGCCGGTTCTTACCAAGAAAGTTTGAGCGGATTTCCAATTTCCCAGCCTACCCGAAATTTAAGTGGAATTGTCGAAGAGCGGGACTCTCTTTCGCGCATTCACGCAACAGTTGGCGCGCATCTAGCTTAAGCGTGGCGAGAAAGTCGTCAATAGCACCGTCAATGTCTCCGCGATATTGCCCGCGATGACCTTTGATGTACTTGGCGTGAGGGCCTTCGACGCTAATATGCAGGCTGTCCCAGGTACAATGCCGGCATTTTGGACCACCAGGGCAACCACGATGAGCGTTCAAGTATTTGATTTTCCGCTTGGCTGTCATTGCCACGCTCCCTTCTTGCCCGGGTGGGCAAGCACACATGTCACAGCGAACAACAACGGCG